>Ga0115001_10000493_pt1 | contig 29061 bp, 20 predicted proteins | sample ArcticOcean_MG_C_12_FD_89869 | JGI IMG/M metagenome (GOLD analysis project Ga0115001, IMG submission 89869) | Marine microbial communities from western Arctic Ocean - ArcticOcean_MG_CB8_130 | ecosystem: Environmental > Aquatic > Marine > Oceanic | place: Arctic Ocean: Canada Basin | collected... | reverse complement strand
TTACTGGCTTTAAAACCAATTGCATTTGATAAATCAAAAGTTAATTTATTTCTAATTAGAGATTTATCTGAATAAGGTCCATATAGAATCCAGTCTTCCTCCTCCGGAAATCCACCTAAATTAACATCTAAATCATCAGAAAAATCTGAGGTTTTTGTTTCAAATCCATATGATTTTTTTGGAAACATCTGGGATGAACTTCCACGTATTTCAATACCAATATTATAATTAGTTTCAATTTTATCTTCAATAACTACTAACCCAGCATTGACCTTTGGATCATCAACTATTTCTTGACCATTGGTGTTAATATTAATCGAAGGGAAGTTGATTTCATCAACAGGATTGTCATAAAAGGTTATGACTTCATTCTCAATGTTTGTCAAGTCAAGTTTTTCAGGACCATGACATGATACAGTTATGAAAAAGATAGTTGAGAATAAAAATCTATTATACGTTTTAGATGAATAGCTCATTGAATGTTTCATGAATAAATTTAGCAAGCTGAATATCTAGTTTTGATAAACCTCCAATGTCATGTGTAACTAATTGAAAATCAATATTATTATAATCAATTATTATTTTTGGGTGATGTTTAATTTGTTCTGACTTGTCTGCAACTAAATTGGCAAAACTCATTACCTCCATAAATGAGTTTAATTTATACGAATTATATAATTCACCATTATTTACTGACCAACCATCTAAAGTCAATAAACTTGTTTCTATTTCACTAATTGTTAGTTTTTCCAATTTATCTTGAGTTTATATATTTCCAAATATAGTATATGGGAATCAAAATAACTGCAAATATTATAGCATAGAAAAGAAAATAAGCAATTATTATAAGTAAAAAACAGATAAAAATAACCCTTACTATGATTGATATCAATGGATTAGACATTAAATTGTAATAAATATTCAAAAGCATATTTCTAATCTTTCCCATACTCTAAATTAATATATTATGAATAATAATATTTTTCTTCGATTGATTTCCATAAAAGAAGGGATGCGACACTTTTATAAGGAGACCACAACATAATGAGAGAATCAACAGCATCTTTATCCTTAATATTGATATTGTAGTTAACCTTTAAACTATTCATTAAAGCTAAGTCACCTAAAGAAAAAATATCTATTCTCATTAAAATAAACATTAAGAACATTTCAGCAGACCAAAGTCCAATGCCTTTTATCTTTACTAGCTCACTAATAACATCTTTATTCGAGGCAGATATAAAATCATAGGTTGAGTCCTGAAAGTATTTGTAGACATTTTGAATATAATTTGCTTTTCTTACTGAAATGCCTATTGACTGAAGATCATTTATTTCTAAATCTAGAATTTCAAAATCTGAAAGGTTGTTTACCTTTTCTATAAAACGTTTTTTAATAGTAATTGCTGCTTTAAAACTTACTTGTTGTTCAATTATTAAGAAAGATAAAGCTTTTGCATAATTCTCATTATACCTTTCTGAAATATCAATGTCATGAGAAAATCTTTTAATTAGAAATTTTAAACATGGATCTTTAGAAAGATAATTATAAGCTTTTTTTAACGTTTCTTGATTAAGTTCCATTTATAAAAAAAAACGATATTTGCAGTATGAAAAAAATAATTTTATCATTATCTCTACTTTTACTCTCTTGTAACCAAGATACAAAAGAAAAACTTGTTGTATATCAATCTCCTACTTGTGGATGTTGTTCAGGCTGGGTAGCTAACATGGAACAAAATGGTTTAAATGTTGAAGCTATCAAGACTAATGACATGTATTCTACTAAAGTCAAAGCAGGAATAGATGTAACACTTCAATCATGTCATACAGGCTTTATTGAAGGATACTTTGTTGAAGGACATGTACCTCATGATGCTATAACCAAATTATTAAGTGAAAGACCTGATATAAAGGGTATAACTGTTCCTGGAATGCCTTCAGGATCAAATGTCCCTGGTATGGAGACTATCAATGAAAAGGCAATATTTGATGTTCTTGCTGTTAATAATGATGGTTCTACTTTTGTTTGGAAGCATTACGAGTAGTAATGAAAGTTATCTACTTTTCTCTATTCTTTCTCCTAATCTGTTCTTGCGAAAAGGACAGATGCTACACTATAGAAGGTAAAGAAATAATTAATGGAGAATATTTTTTTTTAATAGATAATAATTCTACAGGAAACAGAAATAATTATTCAAGTAATAATGATAATTTGTACACTGGTGTCCCTGACCCATATGGAACCGGGAAGGTAGATAAAGAAACTTATGAATCTACTGGTATTGGAGAGAAATATTGCCAATAAAAAACCTGCCTAAAAACCAAAAAAGGCAGGTCTTTCAAATCAGATGCTTCTAATAAAAGAAGCGAACATAAACTTGATTAATTTAATTTGTTTAAATTCTAGTATAAAATTAATTTACGTGTAATCTTGGTTTAAGTTCTTTAGTTTTTTTTTCTAAGTTTTGCATAATCAAAAAAAAATATTGAGATTTATTATGAATTTTATATTTAAGATTGAAAAAATTATGAATATCAAAACAAGTAATCTTTCTAAGGTTAAGGTTTATATGTTAATTTTACTTCTAATCTACTCATGTAACTCAGAAGTGAATATTAATAGCGTAAATAAAAACCAACTTAATAAAGAGACCAGTCTTTATTTAAAACAACATTCCGAGAATCCAATTAATTGGCAAAGATGGTCTAATTCAATTTTTGATGTTTCACAGGAATTAGACAAATTACTTGTTATTAGTATTGGATATTCTAGTTGTCATTGGTGTCATGTTATGGAAGAAGAAACTTTCACAAATGACTCAATAGCAAAAGTAATGAATGATAATTTCATAAATATTAAAGTAGATAGAGAGGAAAATCCAGATGTAGACCAAGCCTATATGACAGCATCTCAGTTAATGACTGGCATGGGTGGTTGGCCATTAAATGTTATAACATTGCCCGATGGAAGTCCGATTTATGCTGGTACGTATCACACAACTTCACAATGGAACGATATTCTAAAGAGAATAGTGAGACTTAAAGAAGATAATTATGATGGTCTAAAAGAAATTGCTGCAAACGTTAAAAATGGAGTTAAGGATGTCAATACTATTCAGAAGCAAGAGGAAATAAGTGATTTTAACTCTGAATTTCTAAACAGTAATATTGAAGATTGGATGGAAAAGTGGGATTTAGAATTTGGTGGTGATTTAGCTCAACAAAAATTTGTTTCTCCATCTAAATACCTCTTTCTCTTAAACTATGGAAGAATATATAATGATGAAAAGGTTTTAAGTCATGTTAAGAATACATTAGATATAATTGGATCTAGTGGTTTGAATGACTTTATTGAAGGAGGTTTTTATAGATATACTGTTGACAACGAATGGAAAATTCCTCACTTTGAAAAAATGCTGTATGATCAAGCTCAAATGATCAGTTTATTCTCAATGGCATATAAAGTGTTTGGAGAAGAATCTTACAAAGATATAGTAAGTAACACCATAACATTCCTGGGTAATAAAATGTCATCCTCTGATGGATTATATTATGCTGCTATGGATGCAGATACAGATGGTGAAGAAGGAAAGTATTATTCTTATGAAATGGATGAGTTAAAAATGATTTCAGAAAACACTGACTTTGATCTTTTTCTTAGCTATTATAATATAGATGTTGAAAATTCATGGGAAAAAAATAGGTTTTTACTCTTACCTAATAAATTTAATTTCGAAAAACAATGGATGGATTCCAATAATATTTCAAAAAAAGAAATAAGTAATTTAATAACCATCTGGGAAGAGAACATTATTAAAATAAAAGAAGACAGAACAAAACCAAGAATTGATGATAAGATAATTATTTCATGGAATGCCTTAGCTATAATAGGACTAATCGATGCTTATGATGCATTTAAAAAAGAGGATTATTTAAGTTTAGCTAAGTCTATGTTTAAGGAGTTAAAAGACAACTCTTTTAGGAAAGGCAAACTTATCCATACTTATAAAGAAGATCAATTTCAAGAAGGTGTTCTGGAAGATTATGCATACCTATCTAAAGCTTCAATGAGACTTTTTCAAGCAACTGGAAACATATCTTATTTTGATTTTTCAAAAAAAGTAATTGACAATGCTTTAGAATTATTTAATGATGAGCAATCCGATCTTTTAAAATATAGCAATAATGAAGAACTATTCACTAAAGTAATTTCAATAGATGATGGAGTTACCCCATCCCCTAACTCTATAATAGCAGAACAACTATTTAATATTGGACATGTAATATTTGATGATGAATATCTTAATTTATCAGATAAAATGGTTTCTTCAGTTCAAAAAATTATAGATGGAAACATAAACTCTTATTCAGTTTGGGCAAATAATATATTAAATAGGGTTGAATCATTTTATGAGATTGCAGTTATAGGACCTAATGCAAAGTTAATTACAGATGAAATAACTAGAAACTTTACGCCTAATACAATTGTTGTTCAATCTAATATTGAAAGTGAAATACCTCTTTTTATTGATAGATTTTTCGAAGATGAAACCTATATATATGTTTGTCAAAACAAAACATGTCAAAGACCAGAAACAAATATTAATTTAGCCCTTGAACAAGTACCATATATAAACTGATTATGAAAAATTCTTTCTTTAGCTCAATATTAATTATTGTTATTTCAATTATAGCAACAGCCTGTTCAAGTAGCAATGAATCAGGAGAATGCTCAAGCTTTCTAGAATGTCTTGATGGAACTTACTGGACACCAAACGATAATCAATCTATTTGGACATTTAATAATAATGAAAATGGTGCATATCTTGAAGTTTATATAGCAGGATACAATTGTTATACTTATGAAAATAATTTTATTGTAAATGCAGAGTTTAAATATCAAACTAAGCTTAATTTGTCAGAAGATTTTAATGGATCTAACTGGTTTTATAGTATAATAAACGATAGTGTTATTGAAAAATCTAAGTCTACTGGTGGAAGCACTAGTTACTTCTACAAAACTGACGAGTCATTTTTAGATGAATTACTAGAACTTGATGAATGTGATTAGAGTTTTATAAATATTTTCTTTTTATAAAGATAATATGCTGGTATATAAATAATAATTACATAAAGAATAGCATATAATAGTGATGCTAATTTTGGATAAATTCCAATATTAATCATACTCTCTACAAAAAATGTATTTAATTCCATCCCAAGGATAAAATCACTATAAAAAATTGAACTTAGAACACCAGCTAATACATATGTAAAGATTGAGTTAGTTCCAAAAACTTGTGACATTTTAAATTTCCTATATCCATTCACATCTATTAGATATGTAAATGCAGCCGTTAACATAAATGACATTCCTGCCATAAGAAATGTATAAGATGTACTCCAAAGGTTTTTATTTACTGGAAAAGACCAACTAAAAAAGTCTCCTACAAAAACAAGAATTAAACCGATATAGAACATGTTAAGAAGTTTATCCTTAATATTTTTATTGCTTACTAGAATTGAACCTGCTATCAAACCAAAAACTCCAGTAATGATTGAGGGTATTGTTGTAAGAATTCCTTCAGGATCCCATGTTACCTGCCACAAAACACCAGGTAAATATTTATTATCTATATAATGGGCTAAATTTAACTCTGGAACACCTAGGTCAGGATAACCAATACCTGGGATAGGAACATAAACCATAATAAACCAATATAAAATCAAAGTTATAAATGATATATACATAAAGAATTTCTTATTTATAAAAAGGTAGATTATTCCACAAGACAAGAAAACGAATGATATTCTCTGTAAGACACCAGTCCATCTTATATTATCTAAATCAAAAGAAGGGAAAACCCATAAGAATAAGCCAACTAAATAAATTTTAAAAGCTCTCCATATAATCTTTTTAAGAGCTTGAGTCTTGTCTACTTCATCTTTCCTATTACTCAAAGACAGAACAATTGAAACACCAACAATAAATAGAAAATTTGGAAAAATATAATCAGTTGGAGTTAAACCATTCCAGTCTGCATGAAGCAAGGGAGCGTATACATTTTCCCATGACCCTGGTTGATTAACAATAATCATAAAAATTAATGTCATCCCTCTTAAAACATCTATTGATAAAAGTCGATCTCTCATATTATTTAGAAGTTAAAAAAAATAATTAATGAAGTAGGAATTACTTATCAACCATAATCACATTACCTCCCCTATTATTATTATCAAATAATCTTAAATGAACTATATCTTCTTTATTTAGCTTAAATGGAGAAACATAATTAGTACTATCTGAATTAGGAACAGTTCCATCTAATGTGTACTTAATATGTAATCCTGGAAAAGCAGAATTAGCAAATAAAGAATCATTTAATATAATTCCACCAGGCTTTGGAAGGTCATATGATAAACCACCAAAAACATTATCAACCATTGGTAAAACTCTTTGACCAATATTATTTCTAAACTTATTCCATTCGTTATTAAGAGTTGTCTTTCTAAGTTCTTTATCTGGAATTTTTGTCCAACTTGAATCATCTGACCATGCCTTTTGTGAAAAAACTAAAATGTTTGGCATAAACATATAATCAAGAATATCTTCACTTACAATAGTCTCACTCCATATTTGAGACTGAATACCAATAATATTATCTTCACTTTCTCGATTTAATTTTTCAGAAGAGTTAATGTATTCTTTTGAAATATTATTTTTTTCAACACCATATGAATCATTAAAAACATCTAATACATCAACTGTCCACATATCTTTATAATCAGCGTAACCACTCCATGAAAGTCCTACATTATCAAAATCTCTATCATCCACCATATCAAAATAAAATGCACTAGAATTACTCATAACAGTTTTGTATCCAAGGTTGGCAAACTTATAGATCATGTCTTGTCTTCCTTGACCCCAATCATTCTTCCATACATACAATAGTATGTCATCTCCCTTAAAAAAATCTTTAATTTCAGTCTCAGATTGATTCATCTCTGTAAGTTTTAGTAGAATATCATCCCAACCTGTCATTGTTATATCATATACAGATAGTTTATCATATACCCTTCCCTGCATCATTTCATATAAAGAATTATAGTCTCCAGTTATTGATTTATCATCCATAAACTGATCACATATTGGAGATTTTTGCCAAGCACCAAAAGGAAGTTCATCTGCGCCAACTCCAAACTTTTTTAATTTAACCCCTGCGTTCTCATACATTAAATAAACCTCATCAATAACTTTTTCATAGAATGTAAATGTACTTTCTCTGCATATACAAGCAATATTATCATCAAACCCCTGAGCTGAATAATATTCACTTTGATCATCAGGGTCAACTAGTAAGTATTTTTCTGCCTCTACCTTATCGTCCAACTCCATATATTTTTGATATCTAACATTCATTGAAATAATGGCAGATCTCATGTGAGAAGGGAAACTAATCTGAGGAATTATTGTAATATTTCTATCATCTGCATACTTTAGTAGATCTATAAATTCAGGTCTAGATATAAAACCCGATCCTGAAGAATTTGTATTAGGACCTGAACCATACATTGGAATTAAATTTTCAAATTCATCTTTAGTGTAAGCTCTTTTCGATCCAACTTGAGTTAACTCCTCTAAACCTGGAATTTCAAGCCTCCAGCCCTCATCATCAGTTATTCTAAAGTCTAAATGATTTATTTTGAAAAAAGATAAATAATCTAGTATTTGCTTAATTTTATTAGGACCATAAAAGTTTCTTGATATATCTAAAAGCATTCCTCGATATGAAAATCTTGGTGAATCATTAACTAAAAGATTCATTAAAGGTCTTTTTTCCAATTTAGAAGCTATTAGGAGTTGTTTTAATGACTGAATACCATAAAGTGCGCCTGATCTATCTGAAGCGTTAATAATAACTTTATCTTGATTTATATTTAATCTGTATGATTCGCTATTTAAATCCTCTGAAAGTTTGACTAAGATAGTAGGATCAGAACTTTCATTAAAATCTAAATTAATAATTCCATCTAGTAAAGATTTTACAAATTCATTTTCTAGATCTAAAGATTTATCAATTAAAATATCATATTGTGTGGATGATAAATTTGCTGGACTTATAGATGATTCTCCTTCTAATAATATAACTTCATTAGGAGTTGGAAGTATTAAGTCCAGTTCTGATTTATCAATTAAGCTACTTGGTTGATAAAAATTATATCGATCTGAAGCTTTAGGTAAATTAAGTTTTTCAATTCCATTAGCTTCTTTCCATAAGCTAATAAATTTTACATCTATAGTTTCATTATTTAAAACGATAAAACCTCCAACTGGTAAATCAGATTTTCTGCTAACCACCCCCGATTGCTTCAAATCAATTGAGATGGATTGATTACTATCTAAAGTGAAATCTTTACCAAAAGATAATACGTTGTATGATTGGCCTCCAACATAATCATATTTAAGATTATTAGGAACAGACTCCTCATCTATTATAGCACTCTGCTGATTCCAATGAAGTGACCAAATAGAATTAAAATTGATTTTTGTTGAATTTTTAATTGTGAAAGTTACATCCAAACCTGAGTCTTTCATCTCATTAATCTCATATATAACCTCAATTACCTCGGGTTTTGAATCACATGAGAGAATAAAAAAGGAAAGTAAAAATAATATGTAATTATAAATTCTCAAATTACTTTATTTTAGTAAATTCAATTAAATCATCATTCTTTGCAGAGATAATATAGTCATTTTTATTCATGTTTATAAATTCCATATCCTTTACATCACCATTTATAAATAGACCGCTAATTTGAGTTGGAATAGCATCAAAACCTTTTTCAGGATTGTATCTTAGAAAAACACCTACGCTCCCATCATTTCTTGGAGTTTCAACTTCAGAGTTATACATATTTCCAGATATAATAATATCCATATATCCATCTTTATCAATATCTCTTTTAAGAATTTTATTTGTAGATGATAATTGAGTTAGAATAGGCAACTTACTCATTATGAATGAACTACCTGTGTTTTCTAAATATACTGATGAAAATGTTTTAGCGAAATAATGAAGTGAATTATCTAAAGCAGAATCAGTGTAGACATCTTCGAGAGTAGCTATAGAAAATGCATCATAATCTTGAAATTTCATTTTTATTGCAGGAATTTGATCTGAAGAACATTGTCTTCCTCTAAGTGGGTATTGTTCTCCATCACTGTAATAACTTAGCACTATATCACCCGTATTGTTTTTGTCAAAATCATTATAAAAGATATCAAATGTTTCTTCTCCAGAGGTTTGATATTTATAGTTATTTCCTAAATTTCCAATAACCAAATCAATATCTCCATCTTGATCAAAATCTTCTGAAACTATATCATACCACCATCCTCTAGTTGAATCTGAATCAATCATTGAAGTATCTTCAGAAAATTTACCATCTATATTCTTGAAAAATCTTATTGGTGTCCACTCACCCACAACTATCAAGTCTATCCAATCATCATTATTATAATCTGCCCAAACTGATGAGGTTACTAAACCTATATCTCTAAATGGAAAGTTTGATTTGTCTGTATTAATAAATTTAATTCCATCAGTTGTAGAAATATTTTCAAGTAAAAAACTATCAGCTGGAAGTGGATAACTACCAGGAACTAACCTTCCACCAACAAATAGATCTAAATCTCCATCTTTATCGAAATCTGCATGTGAAAGTCTCATTCCACTTGAGTAATTGTTAGGAATTGAAATTTCACTGTATGTTAGAGAACCCTTACCATTATTAATGTATATTCTATCTTTTAGAATAGGTGTATTTGGTTCAAATTCATTACCTCCAGAGACAATATAAAGATCTAAATCTCCATCATTATCAAAATCTTGAAGTATCATATCCATATCTTCATATTTACTATGAGACTTAGAAAATGGAAAAGTCTTATTAGTAAATGATCCATCTGAGTTTTGAAAGTAAAAAGCTGTGGGTTGATCTTTTGCTCCACCAACAATAAAATCATCTAAATCATCACCATTAATGTCACCTGTAGCTATTCCTGGACCGAGCCTAGAGTTCTCATGGGGAAGAAGAACCTCTTTTGCATAATCATTATATTGATTTTCCTCATGCTTGTGCTTAACTACTTCAACATTTTCAAAATATAAATTAGATCCAGATGTTTCATCATTTGAGTAAATTGAATTTATAATATCAAATTCTATTGTTGAATTTTTTTCAATGTTATTTTTAGTTTCAGTATTACCATTTGGCCAAACTACCTTTACAGATAATATTTCATCCTCACCACCAATACCAAAATTTAAATAAGATGAAACTGAAGACTGAAAACCCCTAGTCATAGTAAGTTCCTGCATCTGAGATGAATCTTCTGTTTTAACATATACTCGACTATCAATTCCTAGTAGATTCCCTTGACCTCCTTTAAGTTTGACCTTTATAAAGTTGTTTTTTGAATTATTTCTATAAATCTGCGCCTCTTGATCAACATTGTTTACTATTATTTCAAGGTCACCATCATTATCTAAATCAGCATAAGTAGCTCCATTTGAAAAATTCTTATCATCAAGACCCCAATCTTTAGATACATCAGAGAATGTTAAATCTTTATTATTTTTAAATGTGAAGTTTGAAATAGCTTCAGAAGGTATTTGATTTGTGTAATACAAAAGACTATCATTAGACATGGGCCTCAATTTTATATCATTGAAATAATCTTTATTATTAATTTCTCTTCTTATTCCATTCGAAATAAATAAATCTTTCCAGCCATCATTATCAAAATCTGCAAGAAGAGGACCCCAACTCCAATCTGTAGATGAGATTCCAGATAATCGTGAAATATTACTAAAAAAAGGCTTATCCCCCTCTACTCTTCTGTTTAACTGAAGTGTGTTATGCATATATTGATAGTGAAAACCATAATTTACAGTACTCCAGAATAAGTCTGGATTCATGCTAGCCATATTAGCTTTTGATCTTCTATTATCTTTTGCATCCATATCAACCTGAATATAATCTAGATACTGATCATTATTAAAATCTGCAATGTCTACTCCCATTCCATAGAAAGAAGTTTGATTGGTTGATTCTTTTACAATGTCAGTGAAAGTTCCATCACCATTGTTCATATACATAAAGTCAGGAGAACTAAAATCATTTGATATATATATATCTGGATATGAATCATTATTTAAATCACCTACTGTAGCACTCAAACTAAGGCCATATGTTCTTAAGCCAGCCTCTTCAGTGACTCTCGTAAAAGATAAACCATCATTTCTGTATAGATTATCAGTTTCATTATCACCAGTATTCTGCATTTTATAAGAATAGTAGCTTCTTGGTGCATCAAAAGGGGTCATTGGATAATTAGCTACATATAGATCTAAATCTCCATCTTTATCATAATCGAAGAATGTAGCCTGTACTCCGTTACCAATATCATCAATTCCATATTCATCAGCCATCTCAGTAAATGTATTATCTCCATTATTTACATATAATTCATTGTTTTTATTTCCATTTAAACCAGCTACTGATACATATATGTCTAAAAAACCATCATTATTTATATCTACCATAGTTGAGCCAGTATACCATTTTCCATCACCTCCAATTCCTGAATAGGAAGTAATATCATCAAATTCAAGATTATCTTTATTAAGGTATAATCTGTTTTCAGTCATGTTTCCAGTAAAGAAAATATCATCTAAGTCATCATTATTTATATCACCCACAGAAACACCACCCCCCATGTATATATAGGGATATGTAAAATAATTAATTGTGTCATTCTCCTTTAATTGATTAATAAAATCAACTCCAGTAGATGAGCTAGATAGAAGAGTAAATTGTTTATTTTCAGAAGAATTATTGCAAGAAACAAACACAATAAATAAACTGAAGATTAATAAAAGTAGGTTTAATTTTTTCATAATATAAATTTAAAAAAAAACAGGATGAAAATTAATTCATCCTGCTTTTAATTTAGCTAGATAATAATTTGATTAGTGACCCGGATTCTGAGTAAGAGCTCCTTGAGACGAATCAATAGCATTTAATGGAATTGGAAGTGCATTATGCTTACCTGAAACAGAGTTAGCTTTTGCTGCAAAATTAGCAATAGTTCTTCCTTCGTTAGCAATGTAAGTATTTAATACGTCGACCATAACATTCCATCTTCTTAAATCAAAAAGACGGTGACCTTCCATAGATAATTCAAGTCTTCTTTCGTGTCTAACTGCAGTTCTAGCAGCAGCTTGATCAGTCCATGTTGAATTGTATGTATCTATGACATAATTAGGAGAAGCATCAGCACGAGGGCCGTTTTTAGCTCTTGATCTAATTTGATTAACATAATTTCTACCAGTCTCAAGTGCACCTGTTTCAACAGCAGCCTCAGCGGCCATAAGTAAAACATCAGCGTACCTTAAGATATGATAGTTAATTCCAGTTAATTGTTCTCCCCAACCACCTGTACCTCTGTTGGTGTCATCACCAGCAGTATAAAGGTTTTTCTTATTCACAAAAGGACCAGAGATATCAGTAAATGATGCTCTAATGTTGTCCTTTCCTGTCATTGGACCAAAACCGTTTAAATCAATACCACGTCTTCCGATAGTGAAATCAATTCTTGGGTCTAATGAACCAGTATGAGGAGTATGTGCTTCAGTTTCATAAACACCATAGTCATTTGTGATGTCTGTAGTTGCCCAATTAGCTAATGGAAGACCATTAGAATCAGTTTGGAAAGAATTAGCCAGATTGATTGTTGGTTGGTAAAAACCACAACACATTCCACCTGTTGATCCACCAATAGGATGGTTTAATGTACCACCTTTGTTACCTTGAGGAGATTGACCTCCATCAGAAGCAAACTGAATAGCAAAAATTGCCTCAGAACCATTTTCACCAGCAGATCTAAAGTTTGCTGAATAATCAGCATTTAGTGAATAGTCACCAGAATTTATTACTGATTCAAGTGAAGATAAAGCATCAGACCATTTACCTTGGTAAAGTTGAGCTCTTCCTAAATATGCTTTAGCAGCAGATGCTAGTGGCCTACCTGGCTCACTGTATGATCCACCTCTAGATGTTGGTAGAGCCCCTGCAGCAGCAGAAAAATCTGCTTCAATCTGATTCCAAATTGGACCAGAATTAGGCTGATTAAATTCACTTGCAGCATAGTTTTCATCTGAAATGTAAGGAACATTCACCCACATTCTTTGAATTTCAAAGTTATAGTGTCCTCTTAAAAATGTCGCTTGTGCTTTTTCAACAGAATAATCACTTGGATTATCCGCTTTATTGATTAAATCAATAACTGCGTTCGCTCTGTTAACACCAGCAAATAATGCTTGCCATCTTCCTTCAAAATATGGGTTTGTAGTATCCCATGTAAAAAGTTCAATAGCCAGTAAGTCAGCTTGGTCACCATCAGTTGATCCTTTATGGGCATCATCTGAGATTGCATCAAGCCACCAGTTATCTCCACTTTTAGTCCAATCTGCACCAGGTCCACCATTTCTTATACCATCTAGTACAGAATATGCACCAGTTAATAATAGGTCAACACCAGTTGCGTTTTGTAGTGATGCATCACTAAGAGCTCCAACTGGATCAATATCAGTGAAGTCATCAGCACATGCTACTAAAAGTGAGGTTGCTAATATAATTGTTAGAATTTTTTTCATATTTTCTAATTATTTGGGTTAAAATTTAATATTTATTCCTAAAGATGAAACACTATTCGTAGGATATTGTGCATTATATACACCAATATCTAGAGCACCGCTTCTTGGCACTTCAGGGTCCAGACCTGTAAAGTCAGTAAAAGTAAGTAAGTTAGTACCGTTATAGTACACTCTTGCGCTACTAGCACCTAATTTTGATGCAATAGTATCAGGTAATGTATACCCTATTTGAAGAGTTCTAAGTCTTAAATATGAACCATCTCTAACAAAGAATGAGTTAGCTGATGTAAATTCATTATTTAAGATAGTTTCACTTAATGCAGGCAATGCTGCACCAGTATTAGTTGGAGACCATGAGTCAAGAACTGCAGTACTTCTACCACCGTTAAAGAAATAAGGAGTCTCGTAGTATAATGCTGTATAGTCAAAGATATCGTTACCTAAAGAACCATTCAAGAACATACTCATATCCCAAGCTTTATATGCTAAGTTTAAATTAACACCAAAGATTAAATCTGGATGAGGATCACCGATTTTAGTTCTATCGTTATCATCAATTTTACCATCATTATTAACATCTTCGTATTTGAATCTACCAACACCGTCTGCTCCAGTAAAACCTTGATCAGCATGACCTGCAACTTCAGCAGCAGTTTGGAAAATTCCTAATACGTTTCTTCCATAGAAATAAGAAATTGGCTCACCAACAGATGTTCTTGTCATAGATCCAATTCTTTGACTACTTCCAGAATATGAATCACTGATAAGTTCAGTTATTTCATTTTTAGCTTTAGTAGCATTTGCGTTAATAGAGTAAGTAAGTCCAGATGAAGTTGTATCAGAAAAGTTAAGAGATAAATCAAAACCAGTAGATTTCATAGAACCTAGGTTTGTATATGGTGCAGCTGCATCAATTGCAGTTGTACTAATCTTCTGAGTATCCTGTGCAACAAGACCTGTAGTCTCGTTAGAGAATACATCAATTGTAGCAGTCAACTTATTATCTAAGAATCCCATATCAAAGGCAAAGTTTGTAGATGTCATAGTTTCCCATGTTAAAAGTGGGTTACCTTTAGATGCAATAACTGCACCAGCAGTAGCTCCTCCACTTCCAGAAAACGCATAGAATCCAGTACCTTCACTTAAACCAGAAATATTTACATCTAAGTTAGAACCTCCAATTTGTTGGTTACCTAACTCACCATAAGATGCTCTAATTTTAAGAGTATCAAACACTGAACTATCAAACCAATCCTCAGAACTTACTAACCAAGCTCCACTAACAGAAGGGAAGATAGCATCACCTTCAGCTTGTGCGAATCTTGAAGTATCATCTTTTCTAACAGTTGCTGTAGCAAAGTACTTTCCACCGTATGACCAGTTTGCAGTTGCAAGTAACGAGAAAATTGAACTTGAAGAAGCTGATCCTCCTGAAATTACAGGAACACCAGAACCATTACTTAATAAGTAAAAGCTTGGATCTTCAAATAAATATCCAGTTCTTAATGCTCCAAAACCTTTAAAGTTAGATTTTGTTGCCTCAGTACCTACTAATACATCTAATGTATGATCACCAAATGAATTCTTATAGTTTAAGAAATTTGTTACAACCCACTCGTCTTGTCTGAAACTTTGTTCAGAAAGAGTGTTGTTTGAGATTGCTTCACCATGCTCTGGATTAAGAGCTGTAAAATATCTCCCATTTAAATCTCTCATGGTAATACCAGCAGAGGTCTTAAATAATAATTCAGGAGTAATTTGCCATTTGAATGAAACATCACCAATAACTCTTAAGTTTTTGTTGTAATCATTTTGACCTCTTGAAAGATCCGCAACAGGGTTGTTAGCAATACCAACTCTTGCTGCGTTTGAGTATGTACCAGCAAAATTTCCATTAGTATCTCTTACAGGAACAAGTGGAGATGAAAATGCAGCATTTTGCATTGGGTTTCCACTAGTAGTCCCTTCCTTATCATAAGCAATGTTTAAATTTTCAGAAATAGTAATCTTATCTCCTATTTTAAATTCAGAATTTAATCTAGTTGAAACTGATTCAAATCCTGTATGTATAATTACACCTTCCTGCTTTAAGTATCTAGCAGACATGTGATATTTACCTTGTTCAGATCCACCAGAAGCAGATACTGAAACTTCAGTTACATCAGCAGGATCAAATACTTCGTCGAACCATTTAGTTCCACCAGGTTGTACTTTTGCTCCAGCACCGGCATATTCAGGTCCACTAGGCATAGGTACATTTAAAAAGACTGGTACAGAAGGAGTTGGTCCATTTCCATATTGTGGGTGAGATGGTACATTTCCATCATTAAGAATACTCTGCCATGTCATATCAGCATGTTGCTGAACATTTAACATATCAGGGGATCTTGTAACCTCACTGATTCCGTAAGTAGCACTAACTTCAAAAGTGTTCTTCGAGTTGTAAGAACCTTTTTTAGTGGTAACAACAATAACACCATTAGAAGCTCTTGCACCATAAATTGCTGCAGAACCATCTTTTAGTACACTTATATTTTCAATGTCTTTAGGGTTTATGTCTCTCATAACATTAGCATCGGTAGTTTGAATACCATCAATAACATATAAAGGACCGTTATCGTTAGTAGTAGAATAACCACGAATTCTAATTACGGGAGCTGCCCCAGGACCACCACCAGATACAACTGACACACCAGCCACTCTACCTTGTAGAGCTTCAGCAGCATTTGTTACCTGTGTCTTGAATGCCTCGTCTGTATCTACAGTTCCGATTGCACCAGATAGTGATCTTCTTTGTTGAGTTTGATATCCAGAGACAACAACCTCATCAAGAATGTCAACACTTGACATTAATGTAACGTTAATCTGATTTTGGTTCCCAACAGTAATCGTTTGAGATCCAAATCCCAAACTTGAGAAGGTCAACTGGTCACCAGCTGACGCATTTATTTGATAATTACCATCAAAGTCAGTTACAACACCTGTATTAGTTCCTTGTACTACAATTGTAGCTCCAGGAATAGGGTTGTTATCTGCATCAGAAACACTACCAGAGATAGAGTCCTGAGCAAAAATCAGACTAGACGATAACATCAATACAACTAAAAAAGCTTTTTTCATGTTAATTTATGTTTAGTTTATTACTTGCAATTTAAGTTAATATATTGTTAAAAAGCAAGAAAAAGTTATTAAAACATATCAATTTGGAATAATTCTATTTAATATCCTACCGATATCACAATTCTAATATTAGTAGGTCGTTCCAATAATCTAGCAGTATTGAATGCATAGCAATCTTTCGTTATAAATGATTTACAAATTGTTAATTATTAATAAAATTAGATTACTCTTAACTTTTATTAACCACAGTTAGTTAATTTTGAAAAAAATTTGATAATGGAATGGTATGTAAAAAACAGAAAAGTAATCTTAATTATATTCGCCTGCTATTTTGCCTTTAGATTGTTAACTATGATTTTTTCTTAAATGCGTAAACTTATTTCCCTCCTGTTATTAAGCACAGTTGCCTACTCACAAATAAACCCAGAAAATATAGATATTGTTAGAGATGAATATGGAATTCCTCATATTTATGCAGAAACAGATGCAGAGGTTTCATATGGACTAGCATGGGTAAATGCTGAAGATGATTTCAAAACAATTCAAGAAGCTTACCTAGCAGGAAATGCTATGCTATCAGAATATATAGGTATAGAGGGTGCCCCTGCTGATTTTATATCACAGTTTATTGGATCAAAGGAGTTAATTGATTCTAAGATTAACGAAATAAGTGATGAGTATCTTAATATTGTTAAAGGATATGCAGAAGGCTTGAACAGTTATGCAAAAAATAACCCTGACAAGGTTCTTTACGATAAACTGTTTCCCATAACACCCAAGATGATGTTAATGTATAGTCAACTTCAACTTTTTATCTCGAGTGAAGGTGCTTATTGGGCTGGAAAAATTTTAAATAATGATACTCAACAAGATTATCTGGATCAAAATTTAACTGGATCTAATGTTTTTGCTATGAATAGTAGTAAAACTTCAACTGGAGAAACATTTTTAGCTATCAATACACACCAACCTCTTGAGGGCCCTACATCATGGTATGAGGTTCATCTTAATAGTAATGAAGGGACAAATATTATTGGAACTATGTATCCTGGAACTCCAAATATTTTAATCGGTGTAAATGAATTCCTAGCGTGGTCTCATACAGTAAATTATCCTGATAAGACTGATGTATTCAAGCTTAGAATGAAAAATAAGAATACTTATATTGTTGATAATGAAGTATATAAACTTGAAAAATTAAAAGCAAAAATTACTGTAAAAGTTCTAGGTATTCCAATTAAAATAAATCGTAAATATTTTAAAAGTATTTATGGTCCAACATTAAAGAATAAATCTGGTTATTATTCAATTAGGACTCCTTCTCTTTTTAATGTAAGAGCACTAGAGCAGTGGTGGAGAATGGGTAAGTCTAAAAACTTTACTGAATTTTATAGTTCACTGAAAATGAAATCTTTACCTGGATTTAACATTGGTTACGCAGATAAATATGATACTATTTTTTACATGTCAAATGGAATTATTCCTAAAAGAGCAGAGGGTTATAACTGGAAAGGAATTGTTCCCGGAGATACAAAAAAAACACTATGGAATGAAACTTATGACATAGAAGATCTTCCTCAAGTTCTTCAACCAAAATCAGGTTATGTATACAATACTAATCATTCCCCTTTCAAATCTACATCCAATGATGAGAATCCAAAAGAAGAAAGTTTCGATAAGAATATGGGATATGAAACATATGATAATAATAGATCAGTAAGATTAAAAGAACTGATAGAAAGTTATGATAAAGTCTCATTCGAAGATTTTAAAACAATAAAATACGATAATTCATTTCCAGAAAAATTCAGTTACAATTTCATGGACATTAATTTAATAAGTGAAATAGAACTTAATAAAGATCATGAACTATATGATATGTTAAGAGAAATTCAAAGCTGGAATCGAAAAACTGATATAGATTCTTTTGGAGCAGGTTTGTACGGAGTGTTTTATTATCAACTAATATATAACTATGCAGATGATATTAGAAAACTTTCAGCTAATGAACAACCAGTATCTGAAGAAATTATTTTATCTGCACTGTCTGATACAAAAGACTACTTAATTAAATATTTTGAAAAAACTAAAATAACTCTAGGAGAAGTTCAAAAACTAGTCAGAGGAGATAAAGAGATACCTATATGGGGTCTCCCTGATGTTATAACAGCCATGTCTTCAAAGCCTTATAAAAATGGAATGGTTAATGTTTTTGCAGGAGAATCATATATTGGACTTGTTAGATTTACAGATGATGGCCCAATAATGGAAAGCATAATTTCTTTTGGAAACTCTGATAACCCAGATTCAGAGCATTATACTGATCAAATGGAAAAATATTCTAAATTTCAAACAAAGAAAATGACTTTTGATAAGAATATAATATACAGTCAGGCAAAAAAAATATACAATCCAAACTAAGACATATTTAACGCCTCATCATATATTTTTTCATAAAGAGGAATCACTGTTTTAATATCATATTTTTTAGCATTTTCAAAAGCTTGATTTCTATATTTTTTTTCAAGAGAAGTATCTGATAAGATCTTTATTGCATTTTCAGCCATTGAGTCAATATCACCTATGTCACTAGTATATCCTGAGTTACCATTTATATTTAAATCTTTTAAGCCACCTGTATTTGTTGAAATAACTGGAACCCTAAGAGCCATTGCTTCAAGCGCAGCAAGGCCAAAACTCTCTTTTTCAGATGGGAGTAAAAATAGATCTGATGAACATAAAATCTCATCAACTTCATTGGTTTTACCAAGGAATATTACTTTATTTTTTAAATTATTTTTTCTTAAAAACTCTTTAGCTTTATTCTTATCAGGACCATCCCCTACCATAATTAATTTTGAGTTAATTTTTTGATTAATTTTTTCAAATATCTTAAGAACATCAATAATTCTTTTTAATGGTCTAAAATTACTAACATGAACAATAATTTTTTCATCATCTTGAGCTAGCATATTTCCTTGACATAGATTGTGTTTCTTAGCATACTTATCTATATCTATAAAGTTAGGAATCACTTTAATCTCTCTTTTTATACCAAAAAATTCCCTTGTATCTTCCATTAAACTTTTTGAAACACATGTTACTATATCTGATTTATTTATACTAAAGGTTACTGCGGGTTTATAAAAGGGATTATTACCGACTAATGTTATGTCTGTTCCATGAAGAGTAGTAATAATTGGAATATTATACCCATTTTCTTTTAAAATTTTCTTAGCCATATATGCTGCATAAGCATGAGGAATTGCATAATGAACATGTAAAACATCTATTTTATGTTTCGAAATAACATCAAATAATTTACTAGATAAAGCTAGCTCGTAAGGTTCATATTTAAAAAGAGGATAGTCGGGCACATTCACCTCATGATAATGAAGATTAGATGATAATGCATCTAGCCTTACAGGTTGGCTATAGGTAATAAAGTGAACTTCATGACCTTTTTTAGATAGCTCAATTCCTAGCTCAGTTGCTACTACTCCAGATCCTCCAAAAGTTGGATAACAGACTACTCCTATTTTCATTTAGAATCTATTAATGATTTATAAACTATTTCTTGTGATCGGGTTCTTATATTACTAGTTTGTAATAATGTATTTTCTCTTGTTGGATAAGTTCTATTTGAAAGAAATACAAATATTATTTCTTCATCTGGATCAGCCCATGCCATTGAACCTGTATAACCAAAATGACCAAAACTATTTCTTGAAACACCACCAAAAGTAGAACCATGTTTACCTTCAATTTGAGGTTTATCAAAGCCTACTCCACTTCTATTATCTTTATCACAGTAATAACAATAATTAAAAGTATCGAATGAATCTGAAGAAAATAGTCTTTTATTATTATAAGCTCCTTTTTGAATCATAGCTTGAAGAACTATAGCAACCTCATATGAGTTAGAGAATAATCCTGCATGACCTGATATCCCACCTAACATAGCCGCACCCTCATCATGAACATATCCATGTAGTTTTGAATATCTAAAAAAATCATCTCTCTCACTAGGAACAATTTCATCTAAATTAATTTTCTTATAGGGATTGAACATTGTTCTTTTTAATCCAAGTGTTTTAAAAACTCTTTCGGAGGCTAAAACATCCAAAGGTTTATCATAAATATCTTCAAACCAAAATTTTAAAAAATAAAATGGTAAATCAGAATATTTATATTCTAGATCATCTCTTAATTCACTATCTAAAATGGATTTAAATATCTTTTCTCTGTAATTTGTTTTAAGGAACATATTATCTGTCACACGAGTTGAAAAAGAAGACCTTGAATTTGATTTATAAAATCTTGATCTAGGTTTATCTTTTTTGTTTAATGTTTCTTCGTAAAAAGGGATCCATGGTCTCAATCTAGCATAGTGAGATAACATTTCTTTTAAAGAAATATCACCTTTATCATTAAGCTTTTTTTTTGGAAAAAGCTCAGAAAGCTTAGTTTCTAGTGATAATTTGCCTTTCTCATGTTCTTGTAATACAAGTGGCATTGTAGCTAATATTTTGGTGATTGAGGAAAGATCAAAAATATGATTATTCTCTAGCTTGGTTATATTTTCATAGGTGTGATAACCAAAGCTTTTACTGTATACAATTTTACCTTTTCTCGAGACTAACATTTGAATTCCAGGGGTCATCATAGAATCAATTGCATTTTTTGCAATAGAATCTAAATAGCCTAAAATATTTGAGTCAAAACCCTCATAGGATGGACGTGAATAACCTATTATATTTTTTCTTAATAATGATAGTCCATGGTTAACACTAAAAAAATTATTTGAAACTGGAATCTTTCCTTTAAAAGATCTAATACCAAATAATAAGTCAGCTGTAATTTCTTGTGAGATTATATTATTTTGATAACCAATGACTATTGATTCAAAATCATCAATAGAATTAAATGAATTAAGGCTATAAGGATTAAGGAATAAGTTTAATACAATATTATTATTCCTGCTAATTTTATTAATATTAGCAACTATCTCAGGAGGAATAATATTAGAGGCATATGGACTGGAACTTGAGCTATGATAAGATATAATTATCGCATCATAATCAGTCTTTGAATAAAGAGGTGTAAAATCTTGACTAGAATATGAGTCTAATTCTAAATACTTATTAATCTTGTTGAATAGGTAATCTCCATTATCATTTTTTCCAAATGCAACATGAAGGTATTTCTTATCATTAGACAAAGGGAGAATATTTTTATTATTCTTAATTAAAGTAATGGAAGATTCCATAGCCTTAGCATAAAGCAGAGTATCTTTGGAGGTGTTAACCTTAGCTAGAATATTATTTGATGAAATCTTTTGATAATTCTTAAGATTTGATTTAGATTTTAGAGATAAAATTTTCTTGACAGAGCTTGATAATCTAGATTCTGAAATTTTACCTTTTCTATAGGATTCTGAGATAAGCTTAACGCCCTTAGAAACATTTGTTGACATCAATATGATGTCATTACCAACTTCAAAAGCCTTAAGGTCAACATTTACATTAGGATCTTGAAGAACACCCTTCATATCAAGAGCATCTGTAATTGCTATACCATTAAATCCATATTTATCTCTAAGAAGATTATTAACTGTTTTATAAGATAAAGATGAAGGATACTTTTTATCTAATGCGGGAACACTTAAATGAGCTAACATTACAGATTCAGCTAGTCCGTCTTCAATAAGTCTTTTGAATGGATATAATTCAACACTATTTAACCTATTTATATCACCTTTTATAACAGGTAATGTCTTGTGAGAATCTTTATCTGTATCTCCATGACCTGGAAAATGTTTAATTGACGTGAATATTCCAGCATCTTTATGACCTTGGATATAAGCTTTAGCTTTTTCGTAAACATTAACAGGATCTTCTCCAAAAGATCTATTTCCTATAATTGGGTTTTTAGAATTGTTGTTAACATCTACAGATGGAGAAAAATTATAATGAATACCAAGAGCTCTGTTTTGTTCAGCCATTCTCTTTGAAATTTCTCTAACAAGCGAATTATCTTGAATAGCTCCAAGTGTCATATTCCATGGATGAGCAAAAACATCAGAAAGTCTTTGAGATGGACCCCACTCTGCATCCATTGAAACCAATAAAGGAGTTTTGGATAAAGATTGAAATTTATTTAACCAATCAATATGAGATTTAGTCGTTCCAATAGAAAATATTAACCCTCCAATTTTATCTTCCACTACTAGCTTTCTAATCTCCTCAAAATCAGACTGTTCAGGTGAAACCCAATTAATAAATAACTGAGCTACCTTTTCCTCAAGAGAAAGAGAGGAATAAATACTATCTACCCATTTTTTTTCTGTTTCTTTTAAATCCGAATAAATATCCTGGGAAAAAACAAAAGAAATGTTCAATATTAAAATTAAAGCTATCCTTAACATATTAGATAAATTTTGAAAGCCAAGAAGAGGTTATTTTTATTTCAAAATCATTTGATAGTTCTTTTTTGGTCTTCACATTAGTATTGAAGATAAAGGTTTCAGGTGATATAGATCCATTTTTAATTTTATTTTTCAGTTCTGATAGATTAATGGATACGATTTGATTAGCTGATCTATAATTAACTGTTAATCTATCAAGGAGGTTAATATTTATAGTATTTGAAATATCCCTAACTAGTTGAAGTGAATAATCTATTGAACACCCTCCAATAGGGTTAAATTTTTCATTTACAGCTATAACTAAGAAACGTTTATCCTTTATCAAATATGATGCTTGTAAATCATTACCATGGGCTTTCCAATTATCTAAAAAAAGAGTTGTCTTCTCATCAATTATTTCGATATCAGAAATTGTAAAATCTTTATTAGACTGATATATCCACAGCCTAGAATCCTCAGGTACTATTTTAAAATCTACAATCATAAGTCTTCAGCTTTTTCAATCATTTGCGCAATATCAACCACATCAATATCTTTTTGTTTTGAGGTCATTCCATCACTCATCATGGTATTACAAAAAGGGCAACTAACAGCTACTATTTCTGAGTCTGTTTTTATTGCTTCATCAGATCTTTTAATATTAATTTCCTGATTACCTTTTTCGGGTTCTTTAAACATTTGAGCACCTCCAGCTCCACAGCATAAAGATTTTGATTTACAACTTTTCATTTCAACAAGTTCAGCATCAAGTTTTTCAATTACTTCTCTTGGAGCTTCGTATATACCATTAGCACGACCAAGGTAACATGGGTCATGATAAGTAATCTTTTTACCTTTATAGTATCCACCAGATATACTTATTTTGTTTTCCTTAATTAAATCATTTATGAAAGTAGTGTGATGTATAACTTTATAATTTCCTCCTAGTTCAGGGTATTCATTTTTGATGGTATTAAAACAATGAGGGCACGTGGTAATTATTTTCTTCACACCATAAGAATTTAAAACCTCAATGTTAGAAATAGCTTTCATCTGAAAGAGGAATTCATTACCAGATCTCTTAGCTGGATCTCCAGTACAAGATTCTTCCTTGCCTAAAATTGCATAAGAGATATTAGCTTTATTTAGAATCTTTACAAAAGCTCTTGTTACTTTTTTAGACCTATCATCAAAACTTCCAGCACAACCAATCCAGAAAAGATATTCCGGATTTTGCCCTTTTGATTTTAATTCTGATAAAATAGGTACTTCCATTTTAATTATTTATTAGACTCCTCATCATCAAAGACTTCTATAGTTACTTTCTTCTCAATAAGATCAGTGAATTTACCATTATATCTTGTCGCTTTTACAAGATGATTGTCAATCCAGTGATAATTACCACCTCTTGGTTTACCCATAAGTAAACTATGATACTTAAATCCATTATCTTTTAGCCATTTCTCAGTGACTTCTCTGTGAGCTTCAATTCTAGCTGTAAAGAAACATATAATATGACCTTTATCATACCAATTATTTATAGTCACAAGTGCATCAGGATATAACTTAGCAGTAGCCATTCTCTCTGGTTCTTCATTTGGCACATCATCACATATAGTTCCATCTATGTCTATTAAATAATTTTTAATCCCTTCAGGAAGAATTGGACTAACTGTCTCTCCTTTTTCAATTTTTTGATGTAAATAGTTTTCTACTTCCTCTTTTTTCATATTTTATGTTTCTTTTATCCATAACTCTCTATCCTGTTGATTGTAGGGCCATGGAGCACCGTTATTTTCAATATTATTCATCATATTATTTAAATCCGGATGAGCTGAGGATTCTTCCATTATTAAGTATTGTCTCATATCCATAATTATAGATAAGGGATCAATATTAATTGGACAAGCTTCAACGCATGCATTACAGGATGTACATGCCCAAAGTTCTTCTTTTGATATATAATTATCTAATAACCTATCACCATCATCTACAAAATTTCCATTGTTATTTGAAATATTTATTGAAACTTTCTCCAATCTATCCCTAGTATCCATCATGATTTTTCTTGGTGAAAGTTTTTTTCCAGTAAGATTAGCAGGACACTCACTAGTACATCTCCCACATTCTGTGCAAGAATAAGCATTCATTAATTGAACCCAGTTTAAATCTAATACATCAGAAGCTCCAAATTTATCAACACTCTGATTGTTTTGAGAAGCTTTTTCAGGATAAAACATAAGAAGTACTTCATTTTTAACTGATTCTAAAACATCAAACTTTCCTTTTTCTTCCAGGTTTGCATAGTATGTGTTTGGAAATGCAAGTAAAATATGAAGATGTTTTGAATAGTATAAGTAGTTAAGAAAAAAGAAAATTCCAATTATGTGTGACCACCAAAAAACTCTTTCTAGTAAAAACACAGTTGATGTTGTGAATGAATCAAATATTGGAACCAAAAAAGATGAAACAGGGAAGGATCCTGCAGAATAGTAACCTTCAAAGTTTCTTTCTTGAAGGATTAGGTCTGTGGCATTCATTGATAGAAATAACATCATTAAAACAACTTCAAAGTAGAGTATATTATCTGCATCAAACTTAGGCCAACCTTTCATCTCACTACTTAAAAACCTTTTAATTTTAAGTAGATTTCTTCTAGTCCAAAAAATAATTACTGAGATTAAAACGAGTAAAGCAAAAATCTCAAAAGATGCAATTAGAAAATTATAGATAGTTGTATTGAAATACTTTGAAAAGAATCTGTGTGAACCAGTAACTCCGTCTATTAAGATCTCTAGAACCTCAATGTTAATTATTATGAATCCTAAATATACTATTACATGGAGAGCTCCAGAAATTGGTTTAGTAACCATTTTTGACTGACCTAAAGCAATCCTGATCATGTTTGAAAGTCTTTTTGCTGGATTATCTGACCTGTCAACTGGTTTGCCCAAATTTATTACTCTAATTAATTTTTTAATATTTCTACCAAAAAATCCAAGTGAAATTACCAGTAGAAAACTAAAAATTATATTAGGTAGTATTTCGATCATTTATTTTCTTCCAAAAATTGAAAAGTGAATATATTTTTTTGGATTTGTTTTAATATCTCTAATTAATAAATTTAAATTTTCAATTGATGAGTTTAAGTTATCATATACATCATCATTGCTTATCAGATTACCAAGACTTGAATTATCTGAGTTAAGATTATTTACAATGGAATTTATACCATTAATTGACATTTCAAGATCAGATAAAACATTAGTTAATCCAAAATCATTTAAATCATTTGACACATTAGCAAGATTGTTGCTAATAGACTCTATATTATCTATCGAGTTGTTAATTTGACTATTTTTTTCAGTAAGAGTTTTCTCTATAATCTTAGAGGAGTTATCAATAGCTTTAATAGCAGACGTAAGAATACTTAAAGATTCTTTAATGTCATTTTGAGTTTCTTTATTAAGGACATATGATGCGCCAGTAAAGATTGAATCAACACTAGTTAAAGTACTCTCTAATTTTCTTTGCAAAGGCTCTATTTGTCTATTAATAAGCTCTGTTAAACCAGGTCTTATGCTAGATTTTAGAGTGTCACCGGACCTAACAACTAGACCTTTTTCAAAAACAGGTTCAATCGCTATCGCTAATCCACCTAATACTCCTGTTTCGTATATTGTTGCAGTACTATTAGAAGAAAAATTTATTATATCTTTTACTTTGAGAGTGACTACTATTTTAGTTGAATTAGGTAAAAAATCCAATCCAGTAACGTTTCCTATTGATAGTCCATTAATCATCACGTTTGCTCCAACTAACAAACCATCAACTTCATCATATACTGAATAAATTGTTTTTTGTTTATCTATTAATGATGTTCCCTTTAAATAATTAAATCCAAAAATGAATAACATAATAGTTGATAAGACAAAAATCGCGGCTTTAATTTCTTTTGATAGATTCAAGATAGGTTAGGTTTATAATGTAAAAATAAGAATAATTTGATTAGTCAATTGTTATAATAATAGATCAATTGATACTTAGAACTTGATTGTTTTGATAAGTAACTATAAAAGAGGTGTTAAAACCATATTTTTTAGCATTGATTAATGATTCTCTTGCCCCTTTGATAGACTTATGACTTCCATATAAATATTTATATATACCTCCCTCTTTTACTACATCAACAGATTTAAGACCATTAAAGTTATATGGTTTTAAATCTAGTAATTTATTACTGGCTGCAATTTGAACTCTATATATCAAGGGATTTTTAGATATGTCACTTGACTCAATATTTGATAGTGTCGATGTTGATAAGTTTTTAAAAAAATCATTCTTATATTTTAAAACAGCAAGTGAGATTGCATCAGCCATTTCAGTTTGACCTTTACTTGAATTCAAATATAGCCCTTCATTTCTATTAGTTAAAAATCCAGTTTCTACCAAAACACTAGGCATATAGGTGTATCTTAAAACAGCAAAACCTGCTTGTTTTACATCTCTATTTCTTCTTTTCAGTGAATTGACAAAACTATTTTGAATATATGAGGCGGCGATAATACTCTGATCAAGATATTCTTCTTGCATAAGGGTTAGACCAATTACTGACTCAGGGTTATTTGGGTCAAATCCATCATAGGTATTCTCATAATCATCTTCATAAAATATTACAGAATTTTCTTTTTTTGCAATTTCAAAATTACGTTCGTTAGCATGAAGGCCAAGAACAAATGTTCCAGCACCATATGGTTGAGAAGTATGAAAAGAATCACAATGAATCGAAATAAAAAGTTGAGCATCAGAACGATTTGCAATATTTGCTCTTTCGAATAAACCTATAAAAACATCTTTTTTTCTAGTGTAAATTACATTAATATCTTTCTCTTCTAATTTTTTACCAAGCCTAAGAGATATTCTTAAGGCAATATCCTTTTCAATAAAACCATTTCCTGTGTTACCAGGATCTTTACCTCCATGTCCTGCATCAATAACTACTGTGAATTTTGAGTTCAAATTTGACGTAACTTGACCAAATGAGTAAAAATAACAAATTTGAAGTATCGTCAGAACAATTAACCTGAGTGAAATCATTGATATAAATAGTTATAATTAAAATTATGATTAATTTTGAATAACTTAAGCACCTTGTTGATAACTCAATTTCAAATCTTGAAAAAAAAATATTTATACTTTTTAATAATTTTTATTTTTTTAGGATTAAACCTCTCCTATTCTCAAGAAACTAATATAATTCAAGATTCATTAATAATAGAAAAAGACAATAAAAAATCTGTTCTACTTGATAATATTAAATATGATGCTACTGATTCTATAAGAATTGATCAAAAAAACAATAAAATACTACTATATAATAATGCTAAAATTGAATATGGAGATGTTTTACTTACGTCAGGACTTATAATTTTAGATTATAAGGATAACATTGTAACAGCAGGAAGAATTGCAGATAAAAATGGAAATCTCTCTCAATATCCTGTATTTACCCAAGGTGGAAATGTTGTTAATCCAGATTCAATTAAATATAATTTTGATAACCAAAAAGCATTAATATGGAACTCAAAATCAGAGGAAAACGGCATGAATATTCTGTCGAGTCTTACAAAAAAACAGAATGATTCAGTTTATTTTTTAAAAGATGGAAAGGTTACAACAGGAGGAAATCTTTTAGGAGGAGAATCAGAAGAAGCAGACTATTTTTTTAAAATCAGAAAAGGTAAATTAGTTCCAGGAGGTAATATTATTACCGGTTTTACAAACTTGTTTATAAAAAATGTTCCGACTC
>Ga0115001_10000488_pt1 | contig 29160 bp, 26 predicted proteins | sample ArcticOcean_MG_C_12_FD_89869 | JGI IMG/M metagenome (GOLD analysis project Ga0115001, IMG submission 89869) | Marine microbial communities from western Arctic Ocean - ArcticOcean_MG_CB8_130 | ecosystem: Environmental > Aquatic > Marine > Oceanic | place: Arctic Ocean: Canada Basin | collected... | reverse complement strand
GTTGTGTGTTGCTTAAGGCAACTAAATAAGCTTTCCTATTGGAAGGCTTTTTTTTTTAATTATATTTAAATATGGATACTCAAAATAATAATTTTGAAACTCTAAAAGAGACTTTAAAAGATGTTCAAAATATTTTTGAAAGAATTAATAATTATGGATTCTTTCAAAGATTATTTACATGGAAAATTTTAAAGAAAGATTCAGTAAAATTAAATTCCAAACTTGATAATTTTCCTCAAATTATTGGGAATATTCAGTTAAATCTTGGTCGTCTTAACGACTTAAAAAAATCTGAAGACACCATTATTAAAAAAGATGACGAGATTAGGCAACTTAGAGATTCAGTGACAAAGTTTGAAACAACAAGTGAAGAAAGAAGGAAAGCCTTTGATAGAAAGATGGCAGATTATGATGGATATATGGCTAGAGCAGAATCAAAGAAACAATCAGAAGATTTAGAAAAAGAAAGACAAAGAATTGAACAAGAAGATTTGAGAAAAGTATCTTGGCAAACACACGAATTAGATGTTGCAAATTTCATTACAAATGAATGTAATAATTATGGTATTAAATATATAGGGCCACAAGAATTTCCTGATAGAAAAAAACCTGATAATTCAATTTTTGTAGATGACAGATATATTATTTTTGATGCTAAATCTCCCAAAGATAATCAAGACACTGTATCATTTATAAGTGATATAAATACTAAAGTTAAAGATCAAGAGAAATATGCTAAACTACCTAAGGTTAAAAAAGACATATACTTGGTTGTTCCCTCAAACTTATATTCAGATATAAAAAAGAAACATTATCCACAAGGAAAATTTGATGTTTGGATTATCACTATTGAACAGATTCCTGTAATGTTTGCTCATTATAAAAAGACAATGGACTATGAAAATTTTGAAGGGTTAAGTCAAGATGATAAAGATTCTCTTATTAAACAAATGGGAACTTTATCTTTTAATCTAAGACGAAAGCTTATGGTTGATACTCTTTTTGGAAAAAAGTTTTTAGATGTTTTGAAGAGTAATCAGGACAATTTACCAGAGGAAATAAATAATGAGATTGAAAAAGTTGTAACAGATTCAAGAGATAACGTGTCTAGAAAGGATTCAGGTAAACCTCTATCATTAGAAATGTTAGAGAGAGAAATGAATGAAACTAATTACCTCTCACAAAGTATTGGAATTCCAACCCCTCCCATAGAAAAAGAAAATAATTAAAAAAAACCCTCATAAGTGAGGGTTTTTTATAGTTGAAAGAATTTATTCTTTTGTGTAGATAAAATAATCTTGCATTGGGTACATTACATGAGAATATGTTGTTCCTGAGAACATTACATATGGTGCTCCTGAATTAAAATCAGTTGTCATGCCATCTAGTGAAGATGGATCAGCTGGCATTCTCATTAAATGAGGTCCAGACTCAATCCATTGTCCTGGAGTAGAATCTTCTTCATTCATAACTCCTGCCATTGTATTATCTTCTCCCATGTCTCCGTGTAACATCCATGCATAGCCATCTTTATCCATAATAGGAACTTCTCCGGCAAAATATGCTCCTATCCATTTAAATACTTCAGCATCACCACAAAGTGGCATAGCTTCATGAGCATCTACCCATCCATTTTCAGGATCAGATTGACCTCTTGGATTTGCTGGTAAACATGTCCATCCATTAGTACCTTCTCTTAGAAGATTTCCTCCCATGTCTGGTGGACCATCAAAGACAGTAGCATCTTCAGCAATATAATCTGGAGCTGCTGTTGAATAAGCCCATATCTGCCATTCAGCAGAAGTGTGAGAACCTTCTGGCTCACCATTATTAGTTTGATTTTCAACCGGCATGTTACAACTAGTAATTAATGCAAGTAGTATTATAGAGTATATATATTTCATAATTGAATTATTTATCGTAAATCTACAGAAAAACAGCTAACATCCCAAAAAAGATAAATTGAATGACTAAAATATTTGATGATAGGTTATACTCTTTAGTTTTGACTGTTTTGAAAAAGATATATTGAAAACAAAGTGAAAATATAAACCACCACAAATAATTAGAAAAAGGAACAGGAGATATTACAAATTCCCAGAAGTCAAGTTTTGGAGCACTTTTTTCCATAAGAAGATCAATTAAAACCATAAGAAATGAAGCAAATATTATCTTATATATTTCTCTTCCCTTTATAAGTTTATCAGAAACACTACCTGTAGCTATAATTAATAATACCCAATTAAATCCAATTACATATGGTACTCCATAAATTTTTGAACCAAGATTAGCTCCGTAACTATAATCCCCAAAGAAAAGACCATAGTTAACTCCAAGAAGCTCAACAATTAAACCAAATAAAAAAATAAGCATTAAACCAATTTTCGATTTTTTATCAGATAGGTCATGATTTAAAATCAATAACAATAAAGTTAATGAAAGGACATATGGAGTAGTGGATAGGAAGAATTCATTTTGATCTGACAACATTCCAAAAAATCCACTTATGTTAATTAGCCAAAGAAAAAAAATTGACATTCTTAAAAATTCTTTATTATTAGATAGCCCTGTCATTTATTTAATTAATTCGGATACAATTTTTGCTGAGTTTAAACATAATGGGATTCCTCCACCAGGATGAACACTTCCTCCACAAAAGTATAAGTTTTTAATTTTTTTAGAAAAATTGGGATGTCTTAAAAATGCAGACATTATAGAATTACTTGAGCTTCCATAAAGTGAACCATATTGAGATAGAGTCTTAATTTCAATATCTTTTGGAGTAAATACTTCTTCCATTACAATATGTTTATCTATTGATATATTTAATGTATGATTTATTTTTTTAATAATGTTTTGTCTTAAAGTATTTTTAATATTATTCCAGTCTTGTCCAGAATCATAAGGTGAATTAATTAGAATAAACCAATTTTCACATCCTTCAGGAGCATCATTTTTAACAACTTTTGAAGTAGGACAGATATATATAGTTGGATCTTCATACATTAACTTTTTATTAAAAATGTAATCAAACTCTTTGTAATTATTTTTGCTAAATATTATGTTATGTAAATCAAGTTCTTTAAAGCTCCTATTTATATTCCAATAAAAAACTATTGCTGAGCTAGAAGGTTCATAATCTTTTAAATATCTAGGTTTTTTAAATCCATTTAATAATTTACCATAGGTTAAGTTTACATCCATATTAGAGACAACAATATCAGCGAGATACTTCTGTTTATTTTTCTCTACTCCTATAGCCTTATTTTTATCCGTAATAATTTTCTCAATATTTGAATTAAAGCTGAATGTAACACCAAGATCATTTGCTAAATTATAAATAGATTTAGAGATATCTGATAACCCATTAGTTGGCATAAATACTCCCAGGTCATGTTCTAAATGTTGAATCATTGACATTATGCCTGAAGTAACATATGGATTAGATCCATTATAAGTAGCAAACCTATTAAATAACTGAACTAACCTTTTATCATCAAAAGCTTCTTCATTCAATTGATTTAGAGGTTTAGATATATCCAATCTAAAAAAATTCAGAATTGCTTTAAAAGCTGAAACAGAAAAAAATGTAGAAGTTTTGTGCAATGACTTTTCTAAAAAAATTGTTCTAGTTAAGTCAAACTTTTTTTTTGATTTATTTAAATAATTACTTAATTTTTTTTTGTCTGTATCGAACTCAGAAACAATTTCTTTTATAAGTTTTTGTTTATCTGAAAATGCATTAAAAACTTTACCATCTTCCCAGAAATATTTACACCCAACTTCAATTTTTTTATATTTAATATAGTCATCAATATTATGATTTGATATTTCAAATAAATCAATTAATAACTCTGGTAAAGTGAAAAGTTTTGGACCAAAATCATATCTATATTCTCCTAATTTAAACTCGGATAATTTTCCACCATAAGATTCATTTTTTTCAAATACATGGACGTCATATCCTTTAACTTTAAGCCTAACAGATAATGCAAGCCCAGCTATTCCTGATCCAATAATTATTACTTTTTTACTCATTTATTTTTTTATCATGTATGATATTACATCTTACAAAAAGCTCTTCAGAGTACCATCTTCTTTTTCTAGACTTTGAAATAATTTTCATATGATCTGAATTGTTGTAGGCATACATTTTCATCTTGTCTTCAGTCTCCCAAATACTAATTGTCGATTGCTCAATTATTGGAAGCTCACCAACACCTTTATAATATAAAGCACCACTATGATTTTTAATTGATTTAGAGGCCTTAGAAGTGCTTATTATAAACTCTAATATTTTTTTAAATTTAACTCTTGCTCTAGTTATAATTAGAATTTTCCCACCTTTATAACTACTATCATTTTTAAATGGATTAATCTCATTCCATGAGCCTTTAAATTCATAAGGATCAATTTTTATTTCTATCCTTTCATGACATTTACTTAAAATAGTTGTCATAATTTTATTTTTTTCTAAAAATGCTTTCCTGTCAGAATCATCTTTCCACGATGATATCATAACATAATTTGAAAAGTCAGGGAAAACACTAAAACCATTTTTTGAACCAGTACCAAGAAGTTTAAAAAACTCTTGACCATTAGACTTAAGAATATTTTTATTGAATGTATAGCCACCCATTAGCTTGAACATCCAAAACTTGTTCTTTTTAAAATAAAGTCGATCAATATAATAGGTCAATAGTAATAAGAATTAGGAATATTAAATTACAAAAAAATCCTCAACGTTAGCTGAGGATTTTTTGTGGTACCTCCAGGAATCGAACCAGGGACACAAGGATTTTCAGTCCTTTGCTCTACCAACTGAGCTAAGGTACCATAAAGCAATGGCAAATATATTAATTTTAAACAAAGCCGTATTCAAATGTTTCTGTAATTTTATAAAAAACTTTATTGAATGAACTTGGTTATAGACATAGGAAATACTAGAGTAAAAGTTTATTTATTTAAAAATAATGAAATTATTAAAAGAGAGGTGTTAAATGAAACCGCTCTGATCCATTATTTAAAATTAATTGCTATTGATGATATTAGGAATATTATATGTTCTTCAGTAACTAAAAGTTATAAAGACCAATTATCTAACATTTTTAAAAATTCAAATTATTTTGATTTTTCAGATAACAATCTCAAAATCCCCTTTACAAATAATTATGAAACAAAAAAATCTTTGGGTCAGGATAGAATTGGTTTAATTTCATCTGCAGTTTTAAAATTTCAAGACCAGAATAGTTTAGTAATAGACATGGGCACCTGCATAACCTATGACTTTATTGATTCACAAAATATTTATCATGGTGGGGCAATTTCTCCTGGCATTAGAATGAGATATTCTAGTTTTTCTGACTACACATCTAATTTACCATTACTAAAATTTCAAGATATTACTAAAATAATAGCTGCTAACACAGAAGAGGCTCTTCATATTGGTATTAATAATGGAATAGTTGGAGAGATTAATCAATACATTTATAGTCTGAAAAAAAGTTACTCTGAGTTTAACATTATTATAACAGGAGGTGACTCAATCTTTTTGTTAAATAAGATAAAAAATGCAATCTTTGCGGACCAAGACTTTTTAGCGTTTGGTCTTAACTATATTATAAAACTTAATGAAGGTGAATAAAAATTACTTCCTAATAGTATCATTTATTATTTCATCAGCATTTGTTTTTTCTCAAACAAATACTGGATCGCCTTATTCACTTAATGAATTAGGGGAAATAAATTTTCTTGGTAATGTTTCTAGTATATCTATGGGGGGTATTGATTCTGCAATAGATTCAATAGAATTTAACATCAATAATCCTTCATCATTAGCAAAGTTAAAAACCACTAACTATTTAATAGGGACATTCTATAAAACAACTGGAATTTCTAATAGTGTTTCAACTGATAAGATCAATACTGCAAACATAAATTATATTGCAATAGGTATTCCAATGAAAAAATTTGGTTTTGGCTTTGGTGTTCTTCCATACTCATCAATGGGATTTAATCTTCAAACTACTGATGATTATAATTCAGCTAATTCTATAAGCTCAAGACTTTTTGGAGCTGATGGTAATATTAATAGAGCTTTCTTATCTGTGGGTGTTCCCTTTCTAAAATATTTTTCTTTAGGTGCAACTGCTAACTACAACTTTGGAAAATTTAATTATGAAAAGTTTGATTTAATGGAAGGCGTCAATTATGGAGTTTTTTCTAATAGTAGTTCAGAAATATCAGGATTTACTTATCATTTTTCTTCAAATTTATCAATCCCATTAAAAAACGATTTAACTCTTAATCTTGTTTATAGTTTTTATCCAGAAGGAGATTTAAATTCATTTAATATTGAGTCACTTTATACATCAAACACATCTTCAATCACACTTGAATCATTAGGTGATTTTGTTGATGTTGACCTAAACTCAAGAGGATTAGAAAACACGAAGCTTCCAGTTCCAAAAAAATCAATTTATTCTTTAGGATTAGAGAAAAAAAACTCATGGTTTGTTGGCCTTCAGTATGAAAGTAAATTATCATCAAGTTTTGAAAATGTTTTTTTGAATATCAAAAATGTAGATTATAGAGATTCCAATTCATTATCAATAGGTGGATACATAATTCCAGATAGCTCATCCTTAATTAGTTATTGGAAAAGAATTAAATATAGATTTGGTATTAAAAATGAGAAAAAAAGTATTATTGTAAATAATTTGCCTGTAAATCAATTTAGTTTAAATTTGGGACTTGGTTTACCAATAGCGGGACTTTCAAAGGCAAATTTAGGTCTTGAATTAGGTAAAATTGGAAATGATGATAATTTAATTAAAGAAAATTATTTTGCTCTTCGATTAGGTTTATCTCTTAATGATGTTTGGTTTATAAAAAGAAAGTTTAATTAGACTTAAACTCTATGAATTTTATTAGTTTTTTTAGAAATTTATTTTTAATATTATTTGTATCGCCTTTATTCTCTCAACTAAGTTCTGATGAATGTCTAGAGCAATTATCTATTTTTGCAGAATCTGCTAAAATCAAAAATTATCAAGCAGCATACGAGCCTTGGAAAATAGTTTTGGATAATTGTCCAACTCTTAACGTAGCTACATTCCAATATGGAGAATTAATACTAAAAGATTTTATAAAAAAATCCCCATCCGAAGAGGAGAAAACAAAATATTTAAATGATTTGTTAAGTTTATATGACCAATGGATAGAAAACTTTCCAGAAAGAAAAGGTGTTAGACAAATTGGTAAAATTTACAGTAGTAAAGGTCAAGCAATGCTTGATAATGGAGTCAATGATAAAGCTTTGATATATGATACATTTGATTTTGCTTTTAAAAATGACCCTTCAAGTTTTACTAACCCCAAATCATTAGCTTACTATTTTCAAACAGGATACGATCTCTATAAATCAGGAACTAAAATCAATCTAGAAACTCTGTTTGAAAGCTATGAGGAATTGACAGAGAAGTTTGAACTTTTAAAAACTAACATTTCAAAAAATATTGATATAATTCTAAAAAAGGAAGAATCAGGAACCCCTTTAACATCAAGAGAGGTTAGAAATAAAAAAATATATGACACAAACTCTAATGCAGTAAGTGCATATTTAAGATTAATAGACCAGAGAATTGCTAAGGAAGCTACTTGTGATATTCTAATTCCACTGTATTCAAAGAACTTTGAAGAAAATAAAAATAACCCATTATGGATTAGAAGAGCTGCTGGGAGACTAGATGGAAAAGATTGTTCAGATGACCCACTATTTGTCACTTTAGTTGAACAATTACATATTCTAGAGCCTTCAGCTGACTCAGCTTATTATCTTGGTATTTTAAATGATAAGAAAGGGAATTCAGATGAGGCATTAAAATATTATCAAGAGTCCGTTTCTTTGCAAACAGATAATTATAAAAAGGCAAATATTCTTTATAAGATTGCAGTTAAATTCAAAAATGCTGGTAGAAGATCATCTGCAAGAGATTATGCACAGCAGGCATTATCTTTTCAGCCCTCTTTAGGTCAGGCTTACATTTTAATTGCTAATATGTATGCTGACAGCGCTAATGGATGTGGTGATTCACAGTTTAATAAAAAAGCAGTATTTTGGTTAGCTTCACAAACTGCCCAAAAAGCAGGTAGAGTTGATGCTTCATTAAAGAAATTGGTAAACCAATCTGTTGCAGCTTTTAATGGAAGAGCACCATCCAAAACAGATATATTTACTGAAGGTAATCAAGGGACAACAATTACCTTTTCATGTTGGATAAGAAGAAGTGTTAAGGTTCCAAACCTTTAGAATGAAATACAATTCTTATTACAGTTTATTTTTTATTTTTTTTTCTTCATGTATTACTGAGCCTACAAATACCATCTCTCAAAATAAAAAAACTCCTGTAAGTATAGCTAAAAACTTTACAATGACATATACTGATTCAACACTTACAAAGTCATTTGTATCTGGAAAAATTCACTATGATTATACAAATGACCAGTTAAATTTCTCTGAATTTTTCGAAGATGTAGAGTTAATAATATATGATATTAATAAAACGTCCACTATAAGCTCTGACTATGCGATTGTATATAATTCTTTTAGATTCATGGAATTTCAAGGAAATGTAAAAATAACAACTACTGAAGGCGAATTACTCACTACAGATCAATTGTATTATGATACTGAAAATGAATGGCTCTTTACTGAAGATGATTTTGAGTATACTGATAAAACGAATAAAATAATTGCAAATCGACTTGATTCAAATAGAGACTTTACCGATCTTGTAACTGGAAATTTAACAGGATCAATTAATATATCAGAATAATGAAACATTATATTATTTCAGAAATACTTTATTGGGTTATAGCAGTAATATCTATTTTTAGTGTTTTTGAAAATTGGGGTGTTAATAACAATAGGGCATACTTATTTCTTGGCTTTTCAATTCTTTCTGTTTTTATGGCTTTATTTAGAAGACATTTTAGAAAGAAATACTCAAACAAAAATTAAATGATAATAATTTTCAGTCTTTTATTATCAGCCTTCTTTTCTGGTATGGAAATAGCTTATGTTTCCTCTAATAGATTGAATCTTGAAATTGAAAAAAATCAAGTAGGATTAATTCCAAAATTACTATCAATTATCACACAAAATCCATCTAGATTCATAGCAACTATGTTAATTGGTAATAATTTTGTGCTGGTTATTTATGGAATCTTTATGGGTCAATTCATTCTTGATAATCTAACATTTATTAACCCATCAGTAATGAATGAACTAACAATTGTTTTGATTCAGACTCTAGTTTCTACTTTAGTTATTTTAGTAACTGCAGAATTTATTCCAAAAGTATTATTCCAGATATATTCAAATATTTCAATGAAAATTTTTGCGATTCCAGCATACTTCTTTTATACTATTTTCTATCCAATAACTAGTCTAGTCACAATTATTTCAAATTTTATTCTTAAGTTTTTTTTTAAAGTTAATTCAGATGAATCATCAATTTCTTTTTCTAAGATAGAACTTGAAAATTATATTGAAAATGAAATTGAAAAGTCTAATAAAAATCTAGATTCAGAAATCGAGATTTTTCAAAATGCATTGGAGTTATCTGAAATAAAAGCAAGGGATATAATGGTCCCTAGGGCAGAAATAACTGCACTTGAGGATTCAACGAAAATTCAAAAAGTAAAGGATTTATTTATAGAAACAGGTCTTTCAAAAATCCCTATTTACAGAGATTCAATTGATGATATAGTTGGATATATTCATTCTTTTGATTTTTTAAAAAAACCATTAAACATTAGAGAGTTTATTTTACCTGTTGTATTTGTTCCTGAGCCAATGTTGGTTAATGATGTTTTAGAAAAATTAACTATTCAAAGAAAAAGTATAGCAGTTGTGATAGATGAATATGGTGGGACATCTGGGATTATTACTGTTGAAGATATAGTTGAAGAACTTTTTGGTGAAATAGAAGATGAGCATGATAACTATGACTTTTATGAAAAAAAGATATCTGAAGATGTTTATGAGTTTTCATCTAGATTAGAGATAGAATATCTAAATAAGACCTATAATCTAAAATTACCTGAATCTGAATCTTATGACACTTTAGGCGGTCTTATAGTTTATAATAAAGAAGAGATTCCAAGGATTGGAGATCAAATTTTAATAGATAAATATTCAATTGAAATCTTGCATGCAACCTCATCTAAAATTGAAAAAGTAGTTCTAAAAAAAATTGATCAAGAATAGTATAAATAAATACTAAATTGTAATTTCGAAATTATTTAAATTATGGCAATACTAGGACAAATTAGAAAAAGATCAATCTTCCTTATTATAGTTATTGGAATGGCGCTGTTTGCTTTTGTACTTTCCGGAGTTTTTACATCTAATGGTGGATTTGGAGCAAATGAACCCATTGGTGAGATAAATGGTGAAGAAATTGACTATGCAATGTTTAATATGATGGTTGAACAAGCTCAAACTGTCTATGGGTTAAACATGATTAATGCAGTTAATTTAGCATGGAACCAGGGTGTTAGAAATCAAGCATTAATTCAAGAGATTGATAAACTTGGTATTGGTGCTGGAAGAGGTCAGCTTGAACAAATTATTTCAAGTGATGAGTCTATAGTATTGAATCCTCTATTTCAAAATGAAATTGGTCTTTTTGATTTCAATAAGTTTTCAAGTTATATTACTCAACTTAATTCGTCAAACCCTACTATGTATGATCAGTGGAGACTCCAAGAGCAAAACATTATTTCTTTAGCCAAGCAAAAAATTTACTTTGATCTTATTAAGTCTAGTGTTATATATACTAATGTAGAGTCAAATATTCAATATCACTTAGAGAATGATAAAGTTAATATTGAATATTTAAGAATACCATATGAAATTATTCCAGATTCAACTTTAAAAATTAAAGACTCTGAAATTTTGTCTTATTTAAAAAAGAATAGAGATGTATATGAAAATGGTGAGTCCAGAAAAGTTCAATATATCTATATCCCTGATGTTGCATCTAGTTTAGATGAAAACAATATTAGAACAGATCTTGAACAGATAAGGGATGGTTTTTCACAAATGAATCAGGTTACTAATGCTGTTGAAGATATTGAAGGTTTTAAAGGTGTTAAAGATTATGCAGAGTATATAGAAATTTATTCTGATGTTAGTTGGGACTCAATATATAAGACAAAACAAGAGCTCTCAGGAGATTTTTCAGATATTTTGTTTGGTTTAAATAAGGGAGAGGTTTTCGGTCCATACAAAGATGGTAATACCCTTAGAATTTCAAGAATGATTGAAAAGAAGAGGGATGGAAATTTAAATAAAGTTTTAATCGCAAATATAGTTAAAGAAATAATTCCATCTAATGAGTCTTCAAATACTAATTATAGATTAGCTTCTCAAGCTGAATTTGATGCAAATAATAGCTTGCCTCTTAATAATAGCGATACAAGTTTATTTGTTGATTCCTTTGATTCCTTTGAAAAATTTGATGCAGGATTACCTGGCTATACTAATTCAAGACAAGTAATTAAATGGCTTTATGAAGATCAAACAAGAGAAGACGATGTTAAAAGATTTACCCTTAATGAAGGCTATTTAGTTGCAAAAGCTAGTAGTTTTAATAAAAAATCATTGCCAATTATTGAAGAAGTTCGTGATGAAATTTCACAGATTCTATTGAATGAAAAAAAATATGATTTTTTCAAAGACAAATATAAATCTAATATTGAAATTGAATCACTTTCAACTGATTATGATATTGAATTAGAAAGAGCATCTGCTGTTACTCAATATGATCCTATTTTAGTTGGTGCTGGTTCTGAACCTTATATCATTGGTTCTGCTTTTGCACTAAATATTGATGAAACTTCAAATATCCTTAAAGGAAATAGTGGGATTTATTTAATTAGACTTCTTTCTAAAGATACTGCTGAGGATATCAGTCTAGGTACTGCAATTTCTAATTCTCTTGCTGATCGAGAAATTGAAAGAATTTCAACACTTATTCCAGAGGTCTTAGAATCTAAGGCAGAAATTATTGATAATAGAAGTTTCTATTATTAGATTAATAAATCACTATATTTTAGAATAGTGTTGAAACCTTTATTTCTAAAATAACTTGTAGGGTCTTCGTCACTGCACGACATTATAAAATCACCTCCCCAAGCCCCTAAACTTTTAATCTCGCCGCTAAAATCTTTAAATAGTTCTTCCTTTATAGGTTGTTTAGAAATCAATTTTGAAATAACTTGTTCATGAGAGTATATAAGATCATTGAAGTTCTTTAGGTTAGAACTTTTCAAAAGTTTTTTTGTGATATCAGAAACCTCACTTATCAATGTATTTGAAGGCTTTAAATTTTTATATTTTCTGATTTCAGTTAATGAATTTTGTTTACTATTCAAATAAACAAAGTATATTTTATCATGAAAAAATGGCCTAAAACTTACTTTCTCTATATCTCTTTGATTTTTAATTAATCTGTAAAGTAATGGTGATTTAGATTTAGCACATGCAATATCATATCCACTTCCATTAAAAATCCTATTATTTAGTTCATAAGGATCTATCTCAGCAAATTGTGAAAGATTAGATATTAATGTTGATGAAGAACCTAATCCCCAGTCTTTATTAAAAGTTAATTGTGAAGTAATTTCTGAGCCAGATTTATTTAAAAAGCTTGGGTTAACTTCTCTTATTACTTTTATTATTTCAATTAGTTTATTGGAAATTTCATTAGATGAAGTTATTTCTACTTTTAAGCTCTTGATTTTTATTGTACAATGAAACCAAACACTCCCATCAGAGTTTTTACTGTACCAGTTAATATGTTTTGATTCATTATTTATAATCTCTAATGATTGACCAAGCAAAGATGGGACAGCAAGAGATAGAGCTCCATCTAGAATGACATATTCACCTGTTATTAAGAGCTTACCGTTACTATAGAATTTCATTTGAAATCCTTTAAATTGAGAAATTCAATAACTGATTGATTATTAATTTCTTTATTCTTAAAATATTCTTTAGCATTTTCTATCTGTATTTTACTAGCATTATTTTTCATCAACAGATTGATAAGATGCATTTTCATATGGCCTTTCTGAATTCCTGAGGTTACTAAGGATTTTACTGCAGAAAAATTCTGAGCAAGACCAACAGAACATATGATTTTCATTAAATCTGATGAAGAAGGATTTCCAAGTATTCTATGAGATAGTTTAACCATAGGATGCAAATCTGTAATTCCCCCGACAGTTCCAACTGAAACTGGAATCTTTAGGCTTATTTTAAATTTATTATCAATTATTGAACATTGAGATAGACCTTTATAATTTCCATCTAAAGAAGCAAATGCATGAACTGCAGCCTCAACAGCTCTGAAATCATTTCCAGTTGAAATTACAACGGCATCTATACCATTCATAATTCCTTTGTTATGAGTAACAGCCCTGCTAGTATCAATTTGAGCTATATCAAAAGCATCTTTAAATTTTGAAGAAAATTCATGAGGAGACAAACCATGAATATTTCCTAATTTATCTAAATCACATTCAACGGAAGTCTCAACTAGACAATCTGGAGTATAATTTGATAAAATTGACATAATAATATTAATCTGTTTTTCTGATTCATTTAAATAATCTGATTTACTAATTAACTTTTCAAAAGTTATTGAGATTTGCTCTAAACACGAGTTAATAAAATTAGCTCCCATAGAATCTACAGTATTGAAATTAACAGAAAGTTGAAAATAAAAATCTAAATCATTTGATTTATCAATCAGTTTAATTTCTTCAATTCCACCACCTCTAATTCTCATGTTTTTTGTTATCAAATCTGTTGATTTAATAAGATCTAATTTAATATCATTTATAAACTTTACGAGAGACTCTTTCCTCCCCTTGTATTTAAAGTGTATTTGTCCTGTCTTTATTTTGTTGATTATTTTAGATTTAAATCCTCCTCTTTCAAACCAAAATTTTGATGAATTAGATAATGCAGCTACAACAGAGCTTTCTTCTGAAACTAAAGGAATACAATAATTTTTATTATTTATAAGAAAATTAGGAGATACAGAATATGGTAAATAAAAATTTGAAATACTATTTTCAGAAAAAGAGTTGTGTAAAGCTTGGACCTCATTATCAGTATTTAAATATTCATTTAAAATATTTTTAAATTCACTGGACTCATTCAGAAAATTCGAGCTAATCCAAGCTATCTTATCTTCTCTAGAAAGTTTCGAAAAACCAATTATTTTTTCTGGCATAATTTTCTTTACTTTATGTAAATATAAGTGAAATCAATCTCAATTTAATCCAACTAATCAGTATCTATGAAAAATGTAAATCTCTTTAATGGTGATGAAATAAATCAACGAACAATATTGGGTCATCCTTCAGGTCTTTTTACTCTTTTTTTTACCGAGATGTGGGAGAGATTTTCTTATTATGGTATGCGAGCAATTCTTGTGCTATTTCTTATTTCTTCACTTGACAATCAAGGTTGGGGTTGGGAAAGAAAAGACGCCTTAGTATTGTACGCATGGTATACAGGACTAGTTTATATCACACCAATCTTTGGTGGTCTCCTTGCTGATAAATTCCTTGGCTATAGAAAAGCTGTTGTAATAGGTGCTTTTCTAATGACTTTAGGACATATAGCTATGGCATTAGAGGTTTTTTATGATTTTTACTTATATGTTGGACTAAGTCTTTTGATTTTAGGTAATGGTTTCTTTAAGCCTAATATTAGCTCAATAGTTGGTCAAATGTATAAGGATGATGGTAAAATAAAAGATGCTGCTTATACAATATTCTATATGGGTATTAATTCAGGAGCATTTTTAGGAATATTATTATGTGGCTATATTGGCGAAACAGTTAATTGGCATTATGGTTTTGGTCTAGCAGGAATATTTATGTTTTTTGGAATGCTACAATTTCATTTTGGTCAAAAAATATTTGGAGACATCGGTTTATCAATAAGCGAACGTAATGAGGATGAAATAAAAGTTAATGAGGATAATAAAATATCTAGAAAAATTGTTACAGACAGACTAGTAGTAATTGGTATTTTTTCATTTGTAACTATCTTTTTTTGGTGGGGTTTTGAGCAAGCTGGTGGAAGTATGACAATCTTTGCTAATGATTATACTAATCGAGATTTAGTAGGAACTGGAGCTTTAATTTTTAAAATTATTAATTCTCTTTTAACAATTGTTCCAATGGTTATCTTAACTATTATTCTTTATCTGCTATTTAAAAACACTTTCGAAAAGTATGCAATTTCAAATATTTTTCTAGCTACAAGTTTTGTTATTATATGGGTTATTGTTATTTGGATGCTTAGTAGAGAATTTTTAAAGGATTCTACCGAAGTTCCCGCTTCATGGTTTGCTATTTTAAATTCGTTCTTTATAATTGTATTTGCACCAGTTCTATCAAAAATTTGGCAATCCAAATATAATCCTTCGGGTCCAATTAAATTTGGCATTGGATTGATGCTTTTATCTTTTGGGTTTGCAATTTTATCATTTGGCTCAATTAATATACCACTAGGTGCTTCAACTGCATCTCAAAGTATGATTTTCTTAATATTGGCATATCTGTTTCACACACTTGGTGAGCTATGTGTTTCCCCAGTAGGATTATCTTATGTTAGTAAGCTTGCGCCTAAAAAACTTGTAGGATTAATGTTTGGAGTATGGTTTGTTGCTAATTTTATTGCAAATTATAGTGCTGGAATTACAGGAAGTTATATTGATCCAATTGTTGATGAATATGGTATGTCAGTTTTCTTTTTAATATTTACAATATTACCAGCTTTTGTTGGAGTGCTAATGATATTTGCTAATAAGAAAATTGTAGGAATGATGCACGGAGTAGAGTAACTCCTCTATTTTTTAATTATTGAGTTAGCTATTTTATTCGATGTATTATTTAATGAAAGCATAGAATGTATTTTAGAATAATGTTCAAGCATTATTGATCTTTTCTTACCCTCAATTATCATATTAAGCTCTTTGATTAACTTATCTTTAGTTAACTGGTTCTGAATTAGTTCTTGAACTACCTTTTGTTTTAATATGATATTCACAAGTGAAATAAAGTCAATCTTGATAAATGTCTTTCCAATACAATAACTAATAAAACTTGTTTTATAGCATACTATCTGAGGTACATTGAATAAGGCACATTCTAATGAGGCTGTACCGCTTGTTACAATTGCAGCTTTTGAATTACATAATAAGTCATAAGTTTGATCATAAATAACTTTTACATTCATTTCTAAAGCTTTTTTATAAATGCTTTTATCCACATTTTTAACACCTGCTATAATGAACTCATATTTTAAAAAATGTTTTTTTAAAGTTAAAAATACAGGAAGCATTGAATTAATTTCTTGAGATCTACTTCCTGGCAGTAGTGTTATTATCTCTCTTTCATTTGATATATTATTATCTTTATAAAACTCTAAGTTTGTTTTAAAATTATCAATTTGCTCAATAAGTGGGTGACCATAGAATTCTGATTTCATATTGTGTCTAACTTTATAATATTCTCTTTCAAAAGGAAATATTACATAAAGTTTATCAATATTTTCCTTGATGGTTTTAATTCTATTTTCTTTCCATGCCCATATTTGAGGACTTATGTAATAATAGTTTTTAAAGCCTTTTTTCTTGGCCCATTTACTAATTAATAGATTAAACCCAGGATAGTCTATATATATAATCCTATCGGGATCAAAATCACAAATATCTTTTTTACAAAAGTTTATATTCTTACGGATAGTAAGTATGTTTTTCAAAACTTCGTAGAATCCCATGAAAGCAAGTTCTTTAATGTGTTTTACATTAAATCCACCACTTAGGATCATTTTATCTCCTCCCCAAAAACGTATATTTGCTTCTTTGTCAATTGATTTTATTTCATCAATTAATCTTGATCCATATAAATCTCCAGATGCTTCTCCAACAATTATGTAATATTTCATTTAAAACTCCATTCATTTAGATCTTGAATGGCATGGTGGGCAGTTAGGTCAAACTTAACAGGAACAATAGATATATAATTTTGGTTTAATGCCCATTCATCAGTGTCTTCCCCTTTATCTTTATTTACAAATTTTCCAGTTAACCAATAATATTCTTGTCCTAATGGGCTTTTTCTTTTGTCAAACTCTTCATCCCAAAATGCTTTTGCTTGTCTACAAATTTTAACGCCTTTAATCTCAGATTTATCAACTGATGGAATATTAACGTTAAGAACAACTCCATTTGGAATTCCATTTTTCAATGCACTTAAAGTAATTTTTTTTATGAAATCTTTAGATTCTTCAAAATTTGCATTCCACTTATAATCAAGAAGAGAAAAACCAATTGCAGGCACTCCTTCTATCCCTGCCTCTATAGCTGCACTCATTGTCCCTGAGTAAATTACATTAATTGATGAGTTAGACCCATGATTTATTCCAGAGACACATAAATCAGGTTTTCTAGGCATAAGTTCATTTATTGCTAATTTAACGCAATCAGCAGGAGTTCCTGAGCAACTAAACTCTGTTATCTCAGAATTTATAGAAGTAATTCTTGATGTATGTAAAGTAGAATTTATTGTTATTGCATGTCCCATTCCAGATTGAGGACTATCAGGTGCTACAACAATTACATCACCAATCTCTTTCATGACACTAATTAGATTTCTTATCCCGGGTGCATTTATTCCATCATCATTAGTAACTAATATTAGTGGTTTAGCCATAGAAATTATTTTTTGTAAAGATATAAAAACGATTAACTACTTTAACTTTAACAAAAACTTTGCTGTTATTCTATTTTTCTAAGTTTTTTTTAAATTAATTTAGCTATATGGTTCTAAGAATATTTGGATTTTTTATTTCAGCAATTGTTTCACTGGTAATTTACTATGAGGTATCTAATGTTAATTTTTCAAGTGACGAGCCAAATAAAGATAAATTACTTATAGACCTTGTATCATATGTCCTAGATAAGTTGCACTATGATCCCAAGATTATTAATGATGATTTTTCAGTTAATGTTTACGATGATTTTATTAATGCTGTTGATTCCCAAAAAAGATTCTTTCTTAAATCTGATATTGAATTATTTTCACAATACCGTTTGTTAATTGACGATCAAATAAACTCATCAGATATTGCTTTTTTTAATTTAGTTCATGAAACTTTAAAAACAAGAATTGATGAAGTTGAAGGCTTCTATGAGGAAATTTTAGAAGTCCCATTTAATTTTCAAGTCAATGAAGAAATTAACCTTGATTATGATAATTTAGAATATGCTGAAAATTCCAATAAATTAAAAAAAATATGGAGAAAAAGGCTTAAGTTGTCTGCTTTGGACGGGTATGCATCAAAAAAAGAAATTAATGACCAAGAAAAAGAAAATGATAAGTTAACATCAGATTCTGAAATTGAAATAGAATCTAGATCATCAATAGCTAACAATCTTAAAGATTTTTTCCAATTTAACAGCGAGCTTGAAAGATCAGACTGGTTTTCAATTTATTTAAATACTATAGTTACTCAATTTGACCCACATACATCTTATTTAGCTCCTGAAGCAAAAGAAGTTTTTGATCAAAATATATCAGGTAAATTTCAAGGAATAGGAGCTAGACTTTTCAAAAGAAATCAACAGGTTGAGATTTCTGAAGTAATTATTGGTGGTCCAGTATGGAGAGATAATTTACTAAATGTTGGAGACATTATTATTGCTGTTGCCCAATCTTTAGAAGAAGAACCGACAGAGATATCATTAATGAAATTATCTGATGCAACTGATTTAATAAAAGGAGAAAAAGACACGAATGTTTACTTAACTGTTAAAAGAGTTGATGGTGGAGTTGAACAGGTTGAGATTACAAGAGATATTGTTGAACTTGCAGAAACTTACGCAAAGTCATCTTTAATTAAGGATGATGTAAGTGCGTATGGCCTTATAAATCTCCCTAGATTCTATGTTGATTTTGATGATTATGGAAAAAGAAATGCTGCAAGTGATATCAAAAAAGAGATTTTGGGTCTTAAGTCTAAAGGGATAAATGGATTAATACTTGATCTAAGAAATAATGGAGGAGGTTCATTAAAAACTGTTGTAGATATTACAGGATTTTTTATAGAGAAAGGACCTGTAGTTCAAGTTAAAAGTATTGGTGGTCGAAAAGAAATTTTAACAGATAATGATCCTTCAGTTATTTGGGATGGCCCACTTATAGTTCTTGTTAATGAGTTCTCTGCATCAGCTTCAGAAATATTAGCAGCTGCACTTCAAGATTATAATAGAGCTATAATACTAGGAAGTAAACAAACTTATGGTAAAGGAACCGTTCAAAATATAATTAACTTAAATAATGTTATTTCTGGAAACACATATGGAGATCTTGGTTCACTTAAGATTACTACAGATATGTTTTATAGGATTAATGGTGGATCAACACAGTTAGAAGGGGTTAAAAGTGATTTAGTATTTCCCAACAGATATTCATATATAGATATTGGAGAAAAAGATTTAGAAAATCCTCTTAATTGGAATAAAATTGATCCCGCTAGATATGATAATTCAGAAAAAATCTTTAATTATTCACAAGTAATTTTAAATAGTAAAAATAGAATTAGTCAAAATGAATATTTTTCTATAATTGATCAACATGCTAAACTCATTAAATCTAAACAAGATGATAAGACTATTTCTCTAGAATACAGTTCATACAAAAATGAACTTGAGAATACTAAGTTACAGAATGATAAATTAAAAGTTATTGAAGAATTTTCATCACCATATTTTTTTGAATGGAATGAAATAAATCTTAACTCAAACAATGCATACGAAGATGATATGAAAGAAAAAAGAGATAGGTGGATAGAGTCTCTAAAAAATGACATCTATGTTGATGAGGCTATGAATCTATTAAAAGATTTAAATTCTATAAAGAGAAATGACATACTTTCTCAAATAAATATTGACTAGTCCTCCTTCAATCTACTTGAATCAAAGTTTAAGTAAATAAAAAACATTACACTAAAAGTTAAAAGACTTGATCCTCCATAACTTATAAATGGGAGAGGTATTCCTACAGATGGAACTAACCCTATAGACATGCCGATATTAATAACAAAATGAATAAAAAGTAGACTTGCAAAACAATGACAGTATATCCTTCTAAAATGATTAACCTGTTTATCAGCCCTAATGGTGATCCGAGTAATAAATAAAGTAAATAATAGTGTTGTAACAAGAGTTCCGATAAAACCCCATTCCTCACCTATAGCACTAAATATATAATCTGTATGCTGCCTTGGGACAAAATTACCTTTAGTTTGAGTACCTTCAAGAAATCCTGCACCAAATAAACCTCCATTACTAATTGCAATTTTAGATTGATTTGTATTATAACCAATCCCACGATTATCAACCTCTTTTCCAATTATTAAATTAACTCTATCTCTATGCCTCTGTTCAAGAACACTTTCAAATAAGTAATTAGTTGAAAACGAAATTCCAATTAGGATAATCAATGATAATAAATATGTTGTGACTGAAGCTCTAATCTTTTTTTGTCGATTATATAAATTTAGTAATACAAATAACATTAACAGGATTATGGAAATTGCCGTAAAACCAAAAATAAGTGTTAGTAATAGAGTTAAAAATATAATTATTCCAAAATATAAAAATCTCAAGTCTAAGCCTTCACGTAAAATAGGAAATATAAATGCTAAAAAAACTAATGCAGAACCAGGATCAGGCTGAAGAGTTATTAGGGTTATAGGAACTAGAATAATCACTCCAACCATAAAAATATCACGAGTCTTTTTTAGATCTGTTTGAATTATACTTAAAAATTTTGCTAGAAATAAGGCAGTACATAATTTTGCAAATTCAGTAGGTTGAAAACTAATTGGTCCAATTATATACCAAGATTTAGCACCACCTCTTTCAGCTCCAAAAATGAATAGACTAGATAACAGTATAGCTGAAATAAAATATAAAAATGGTGTAATAGTGTCAAAAAATTCTTTTTTAGTAAAGATTATTATAAAGAAGGCAACTATACATGCAAAAAAAAAAATAAGTTGCTTTCCAACAATTGTGGTATAATCAAATATTGTTGTAAAAGATTCATTATAGGTTGAGGAATAAATATTAACAATCCCAAAAGTTACTAAAAGAGTGTATGTGAAAAAAGATATTAAATCATATTTGAATATATTAAAACTATTCATTTATTGTAAATTTTTTAAACTTGTATGGTTTTTCATATTCACTTTGAAGACTTCCATTAACCATTCTATTCTCAAGCCATTTTCTTTCAATATTATCTGTTAAATATTTTTCAATAATCAGACTTGCAATTGGAGCAGCCCATCTGCTTCCCCAGTATCCATTCTCAATAAAAACAGAAACAACAATTTCTGGATTTTCAGCTGGAGCAAAAGCAATAAATGTCGAGTGATCCGTCAATTGTTTTTTTTCATTTTCAATTAATATAAAATTCTCAACAGTTCCAGTTTTTCCTGCAACATTAATACCATTTATTTTAGCTATTCTTGCTGTACCTCTATTAACAACTTCAACCATTCCGTCAATTACGATCTCAAAATTTTCTTTATTAATAGTAGTGGTAACTCTATCTTCATTAAATATTGATTCATTATTTATTTTTTTTACGAAATGAGGCTTATAATAATACCCTCTATTAGCAATAGCAGCAGTAAAATTTGCCATTTGAATAGGAGTAGTTAAGATTTCCCCCTGACCAATTGAATTAGAAATTGTTGTAGAAGATCCCCATCTATTATTTCCATAAAACCTGTTATAATAATCTGATTCTGGAATAAAACCTTTTTTTCCTATAAATAAATCATATCCTAAATAATCACCTAAACCAAAACTCTTAATATGGTTTGCCCAAGCATCAAGACCTTCACTAGGTGTTTTATATTTATCTAAAATCTTTTTATACGTTTTTGCAAAATAGGTATTACAAGAATTATATATACCTTTTCTTAAGTCACTAATTGTTCCAAATTTATTATGACAACCCATAAAAGCATTTCTTGCATAATAATGCCCAGCATTACAGGTAAAGGTTGTATTCTCATCTATTACTTCTTCCTGAAGACCTATTAATGCATTTAAAATTTTCATCGGTGAACCAGGTGAGTATTGAGCTTGAAGAGATCTGTCAAATAATGGTTTGTTTATAGAGTCATTTAGTAATTTCTGAAAATTATCGCTTCTATCCTTACCTATAAATTGATTAGATTCATAAGTTGGTGCACTAACTAGAGTAAGTATCTCTCCAGTTGCAGGTTCAATTACAACCACTCCTCCTTTTTTGTTTTTAAGTAGACTCTCTGCATATTCTTGAAGTTTTATATCTATGGTTAACGTAATGTTATTTGCTTTAACTGGGTTAACATCACTAGCAGAATTATCATAAGACCCAATGACACTGTTAAATCTATCTTTTTGAAAGTATTTAGTGCCTTTTTTTCCTCTTAACTCATTTTCATAGTATTTCTCAATCCCTTGTTTTCCTATCATTTCTCCTTTTTCGTAGTAATTACCTGTTTTAATTTCGGTTTGATCTACTTCACCAGTATAACCAATTAAATTACTTGCAAAAGGTTTTATATAATCCCTTACAGAATTTTTTCTTAAATAAAATCCATCATAAAGCCATATTTTTTCTTGTAGAAAAGCGTTCTCTTCTTTTGATATTTGTGTCTTAATCAAAGAAGGTATTTTTGATGAATAATTTATGGCATTTGATATTTTTCTTCTTAGTTCTTTTTCCTCAATATTAATTAATTTAGATAATTCAGTAGTATCAAATTCTACTGTATTTTCGGGAATAATAATTAGATCATACATCGGTTGGTTGGCAACAAGAAGTTCACCATGTCTATCAAAAATTAACCCTCTCTCTGGGTATACTGATATGTCCTGAATTGCAAAATCTGAATTAAAATATGAATCTGATGATAATTGAAGCGAAGCTAATTTAACAATAAAAATACCTGAGCATATTATGGTTGACCAAATAAGGAGATACTTTTTTAACATTTTTATTTTTTGGATATTAATTGTGATAAAACCCAAATTATAATAAAGGTAACAATTGAATTTATAAGAGTATAATAAAATATTTTTCCTAAGACTTCAACATTAAAAAAAACAAGAGAATAGAATATTGATGAGTGAATAAGTATAATAAGTATAAAAAATGTAAGTCTATTAATAATTTGAGTTCCCTTAATCATTGCTAAAGGTAAGTTCGCATTTACACCAAATGAATTTTTTATTATCCTTTCTCTAAGAAAGCAAATTGTTATTGTAGCAAATGTATGACAACCATATGTCTGCATTGACAAATCAATAATAAGTCCAGTTATAAATCCTAAAAAAATTAAGACTGTTTTATTATAAGATGTTTTGTAAAGAATAAATATAATTAAGTATACAGAAGGTGTAATAATCTCAAATAAGTTAAAATGATTAAAAATTAGTAGCTGAGACACTAAAATTGAAATATAAAAAAAACCAGTTTTAATTAATTCTCTAGTCATTTAATAAAGTTTTAATTTCTTCATTATCAGTTCTTTCTAAAACATATACACTAGATAAAGAAGAGAAATCATTAAAAACTTCAACATCTATATCGTAGTAACCCTCTAATGAGCTATTATCATAATTAGTAATACTTCCTATTGGAATACCTTTTGGGAAATAAAAAGACATTCCACCTGTTACTATGGTATCACCAATTTTTAATGAACTGCTTAGAGGTATATCATTTAATTTTAAAGATTTTGAATTTAAACCATCCCAAGTTATTGAGCCAATTGTTGAGGAATTTTTTAATATAGCATTAACTTTTAAATCCGTATTTAATAAAGATATAATTGACGCATAATTATCAGTAACACTTTTAATTATACCTACAACACCAAAAGAAGTTATAACTCCCATTTCTTCATTAATCCCCCCTAAAATTCCTTTATCAATAACTATTATATTTTTACTCTTATTAATTGAGTTCAGTATTATATTAGCAGTATTTAAGGATTCTGATTCTAATGAATTACTCTCTATATTTTGTGAGTTATATTTATATTCAATTTTTTTCAATTGAAGGTTTTCTTCAATAAGTATTTGATTCTTATTTCTAAGATTAAAATAAGAGTTTATATAGGATGAAAAAATTGAAGATTTTCCTGACAAGTAAGTAGCAGTTTTTTCAATTCCACTATAGTGAACTGAACTATTAGTATAAAGTGAATTAAAAGTTATTAAAGAAAGGATTACATATATAATTAAGTTCCTCTTTTTAAGTATGGAATTAATTATTGATTGCATTAAATAATTTACTTAATTAGGACTGATTTGAATTTGTTAAGATTCTTAAGAGCTATTCCTGTTCCTCTAACAACAGCTTTTAAAGGATCTTCAGCAATATATACAGGAAGATCAGTCTTCTTTGAAAGTCTTTCATCAAGCCCTCTAAGTAATGCCCCTCCTCCAGCTAAATATATTCCAGTATTATATATGTCTGCTGCAAGTTCAGGAGGCGTTTGAGACAAGGTTTCCATTATAGCATCCTCAATTCTGATTACAGATTTATCTATCGCTTTAGCAACTTCTGTATAAGAGATTATTTTTTCTTTAGGTTTACCTGTTACAAGATCTCTACCTTGAACATGCATATCTTCAGGGGGGTCATCTAAACTTTCAGAAACTGACCCAACTTCAATTTTAATTTTTTCAGCAGTTCTATCACCAATATAAAGATTATGCTTAGATCTCATATAATAAACAATATCGTTTGTAAGTACGTCTCCTGCTACTTTTAAAGATTTTTCACATACAATACCAGACAAAGCAATTACAGCAATTTCTGTAGTTCCCCCTCCTATATCAACTACCATATTACCTTTAGGTTTAACAATATCTATTCCAATTCCAATGGCAGCAGCCATAGGTTCATGAATCATATAAACTTCCTTTCCGTTAACCCTTTCAGCAGATTCTCTAACAGCTCGCATTTCTACCTCTGTAATTCCTGATGGAATACAAATTACTAATGTTAGAGAAGGTGCAAACCATCTTTTTTTTAGAGTGGGGATACTCCTAATTAACTCACTTATCATTTTTTCAGATGCATCAAAATCAGCAATTACTCCATCTTTCAAAGGTCTAATGGTTTTTATATTCTCATGAGTTTTACCTTGCATGGACTTTGCTTCTTCACCTATTGCAATAATTTTATTTGTAGTTCGATCAATTGCAACAATAGACGGGCTATTAATAACAACTTTATCATTATGAATGATTAGTGTGTTTGCCGTTCCTAAATCAATTGCTATTTCTTCAGTAAAAAATCCCATTATATATCAGCAAAGTTAGTTAAATAAAGCTAATTAATGTCTAAAATGTCTGATTCCTGAAAACACCATTGACATTTCATTTTCATTGCAAAAATCAATTGAATCCTGATCTCGAACTGAACCTCCAGGTTGAACAATTGAGTTTATTCCATTTTTACATGAAATTTCAACACAATCAGAAAACGGAAAAAATGCATCACTAGCTAGACTTGATTCTTTGAGTTCAAACCCAAATTTCTTAGATTTTTCAATTGCTTGATCTAGAGCGTCTATTCTAGATACCTGACCCATGCCAGATCCAATTAGTTGTTGGTTTTTGACAATAACTATACAATTAGACTTAGTATGCTTTGCGATAATTGAAGCTAGCACAAGATCATCAGAGTTACTATTATCGGGAGATTGTTTAGTTACAACCTTAAAATCTTCGAAATTTTCAATTTTTTTATCAACGTCTTGTTCAAGAACACCATTTAAACATGATCTACTTTGAATACTTTTAGAAGGAATTTTATTTAATTTAATTATAATTCTATTTTTTTTTGATTTCAAAATAGTTAATGCTTCCTCCTCAAAATCAGGAGCAATTAGAATCTCAAAAAATAACTTATTAATTTGATCAGCAGAGCATTTATCAATTGTTTTATTGGATGTTAAAATTCCACCAAATGCAGAAATATTGTCACATGACAAGGAATCTTCGTAAGCTTCAAGTACTGAGTCTCGAATAGCTACTCCGCATGGATTATTATGCTTATGAATTAAAAAGATTGATTTATCAGAATCTAAGTCTCTAAGTAAGTCAAGAGATGCATCAATATCTAAGAGGTTATTGTATGATATTTCTTTACCGTTTATTTGTGAAATATAATCTTTAAGATCACCAATAAATCTTCCTTTTTGATGAGGATTTTCTCCATATCGTAATTCTCTAATTACTGAATCCTCTTGAATAGTTTCTTCCTCAATGTAAGAGAAGATTTTTGAATCGTAATCTGAACTTTTTTTAAATGCCTGAGCTGCAAGATTTTTTCTTGTAGAAATATCAGTTGAGCAATCACCTTTTAAAATCTCAATTAGTTTTAAATATTGAGATGATGATGAAATACATAATACATTTTCATAATTTTTTGCAGCAGCTCTAATAAGTGAGACTCCACCAATATCAATCTTCTCAATTATTTCAGAATGATTTTTTGTATTTTTTATAGTTTCTTCAAACGGATAAAGATCTACTATTACAAGATCAATATCAGGAATATCATAGTTTTTTGAATCCTTAATATCTGACTCAGAATTAGTTTTTAGGATACCACCAAAAACTTTAGGGTGAAGAGTTTTAACTCTACCATTTAAAATAGATGGATAGGATGTGAGATCTTCAACTTTTTTAATGGAAATTCCCAGATTAGATATATACTCATAAGTACCGCCAGTAGAATAAATTGTTATATTATTAGATGATAAGTGTGAGCAGATTTCATCAATTCTATCTTTATTAAAAACTGATATAAGAGCAGATTTAATTTTCTTCATAGTAGCAAAACTAAAGTACAAAAAAAACCTGCTTTAAGGCAGGTTTTTATTTAGGTTTATTAAAGTTTACATCATGCCAGGCATTCCTCCGCCTCCCATTGGTGGCATTGGTGCTGGATTATCTTCTTTAACATCTACTAATGCACATTCAGTAGTTAAAATCATTCCTGCAACAGATGCTGCATTTTCAAGAGCAACTCTAGTTACTTTTTTAGGATCGATTATACCTTCTTTAAGCATATCAACATACTTTCCTTCTTTTGCATCATATCCAAAGTTTTTTTCACCTTCCAATACTTTTGAAACAACAACTGATCCTTCTCCTCCGGAGTTTTCTACAATTGTTCTAAGTGGTGATTCTATTGCTTTAATTACAATTTGAATTCCAGTAGATTCATCAGAGTTTAAAGCTTTAACTTTACTTAAATCATTTTTTGAATTAAGTAAAGCTACACCTCCACCAGCGACAATTCCCTCTTCAATTGCAGCTCTAGTAGCATGAAGCGCATCATCCACTCTATCTTTTTTCTCTTTCATTTCAACTTCAGAAGGAGCACCTACATACAATACAGCAACTCCACCTGCTAGTTTAGCAAGTCTTTCTTGAAGCTTTTCTTTATCATAATCTGAAGTAGTGGTATCAATTTGAGCTTTGATTTGGTTTACCCTTGACTTAATGTCATTCTTGTTGCCAGATCCGTTTACTACAGTAGTATTATCTTTATCTATTGTAACTTTCTCAGCAGTTCCACGCATATCTATAGTTGTATTTTCAAGAGAGAATCCTCTCTCTTCTGAAATTACAGTTCCTCCAGTTAAAATTGCAATATCTTCAAGCATGGCCTTTCTTCTATCACCAAAACCGGGAGCCTTAACTGCAGCTATTTTAAGAGATCCTCTTAACTTATTTACTACTAATGTTGCAAGAGCTTCTCCGTCAATATCTTCAGCAATAATTAAAAGGGGCTTACCAGATTGAGCAACAGGCTCAAGAATAGGGAGGATATCTTTCATTACTGATATCTTTTTATCAGTAATTAGGATTTGTGGAGTCTCAAGATCAGCTTCCATCTTTTCTGAATCTGTAACAAAATATGGAGAAATATACCCTCTATCAAACTGCATTCCTTCAACTACATCTACATATGTATCAGTTCCTTTTGCTTCTTCAACAGTAATAACTCCTTCTTTGCCAACCTTTTCAAATGCTTCAGTAATTAATTTACCTATACTATTGTCATTATTTGCTGAAATACTAGCAACCTGTAGAATTTTTTCAGATGCATTACCTATCTCAACTGATTGTTTTTCAAGACCTTTAACAACTGATATGACAGCTTTGTCAATACCTCTTTTAAGATCCATTGGATTAGCACCAGCAGCAACATTTTTAAGACCTTCAGTAACGATAGACTGAGCTAAAATAGTAGCTGTAGTAGTTCCATCTCCTGCTAAATCATTAGTCTTAGATGCAACTTCCTTAACCATTTGGGCGCCCATGTTTTCAAGGTTGTCCTTAAGCTCAATCTCTTTAGCGACAGTAACTCCATCTTTTGTTACTTGAGGAGCACCAAATGATTTGCCGATAATTACATTTCTGCCTTTAGGTCCAAGTGTGACTTTTACAGCATTAGCAAGAGCATCCACTCCTCTTTTAATGCCATCACGTGCTTCAATATCAAATACAATTTTTTTTGCCATTTTTTTTAATTTAAGTTATACGATTGCTATAATATCACTCTCTTTCATAATCAGGTAATCGATACCATCATGTTGTAGTTCAGTTCCAGCATATTTTCCATAAAGTACAATATCTCCAGTTTTTAATGTTACTGGATTTTCTTTTGTACCAGGACCAACAGCAACAATTTTACCTTTTTGAGGTTTTTCTTTTGCAGAATCTGGGATAATAATTCCAGATGAAGTCTTTGTTTCTGCCTCTGATGGCTCAACAAGAACTCTGTCTGCTAATGGTTTAATGTTTATCTTACTCATGTTTTTTTATTTAATGGTTTTCATAAACTATGCCACATCAAAAAAATGTGTCAAAGTATATTATTTTCTGACATCATGACATTTAATTAATCTGACTCAACAGGAATTTCTGGAATTGTTTGCTCAGGAATTTCTGGAATTGTTTGCTCAGGAAT
>Ga0115001_10000486_pt1 | contig 29178 bp, 23 predicted proteins | sample ArcticOcean_MG_C_12_FD_89869 | JGI IMG/M metagenome (GOLD analysis project Ga0115001, IMG submission 89869) | Marine microbial communities from western Arctic Ocean - ArcticOcean_MG_CB8_130 | ecosystem: Environmental > Aquatic > Marine > Oceanic | place: Arctic Ocean: Canada Basin | collected... | reverse complement strand
TGTTTTGTGTACTCCCTCTTCTTTTTTTTTTTTTTTTTTTATTTTTTTTATTTTTTTTTTTTTTTTTTTTTTTTTTTTTGGAATATATCTGTTTAGTTTTTTTTTTTTGTTTAGATTTATATCTTTTTGTCGGCATATTAATATATAATTATAATTTATAATATAATAATATATTTTTTTTATAAAAATAATATAATAATATATTAAATGAGTAAAAGTCAATTATTTAAAACACTACCAACAAAACAAATAGTAGATAAAGTTTTATTATGTTTTAATATTGAAAATTTAGAAAACAGTAAAGTTACTTTTTGTAGAAAGGATATTGTTTCAAATAAAAGTGTTAAAAAATTAAATACAATTAAAAATGAATTGAAAGAATTTTACATACCGTGTAAAGCACGAACATACTTAAATGATTTAAATGAAAAAAATATTGTTACGATACTTCGTCAATTATTAAAACATCATAATTACAATGTAATATCTAAAGAAAAATACTTACGAGGTGAAAAATTTATTTTATATACGATTGTTCCTACTGATGAAGTTATTGAAAATAAAAGAAACATTAGACATTTACACGTAGAGAAAAAATCCATTATTATTAATTTCGATTAATTTTTGATTAATTTTTGATTAATTTTCGATTAATTTTTGATTAATTTTATACAATAATATAATATTATAGTAATATAATACTATTATATTATGGCTTGCCAATGTGAAACAGACAATACTACAGACAATACTACAACAAATATATTCGCTTTATTTAATACTGATAATACTAATTTAGCATATATATCTATAAAACAACCTGCTAATAATATAACTCTTGGAACATCTACTACAGATTTATCTAAAGTAAAAGATGTGACCATTCAACCTACTGCTAATCCCAGTACTACTAGTGATACAGGAATAATCATTAACCCAGAACCAAGATTAAGTATTAATAAATATACTACTTTACAACTACGATATCATATCGTCGGTAGTGCTTCAGGGATAAAAATACGATTAGTAAACGGTTCAGATAGTAATAAAGGAGATAATATTATATTTTTTAAAAACATTGAAGGAACAGTTGTCGATACTCTGTTTACTCTTACACTTGGAGATATTACCACAACTAATTTACGTTTTTTTTCGGAAGAAATACCCAATTTTAATGTTCAATTATTTTTTACTGATACCACCTCTACAAATGGCATAGTGATTAAACAATTTGATTTACATACACTTGAAGGAGACCAAATGACATACGACAGCGAGGAGGTAAGAACTACATTTAATGCTAAAGAAATACTTTTTCATGATGATGTGGTTAGTCGAGCAGCTGACGGCGGGCTTGTAACTGAGGGCGCCGCCGTTGCTTTTAGTAGTAGTGGTATACAACCTAAATTATATTTAGAAATACCCACTACCTTATTAACCGCCACTTCAGGATTAACATTACAAAAAGAATTCACCTTAATTGATTATCCAGATTACTTAGACGGCGCGGAGGGCGGAGGCACATATGGACTAACGGATGCGTTAGCTGATTTAGGGAATGATTTGGGTGATCACAATAACCCTAATATACCTATTGGTTATAATTATTTATTACAATTTATTTTTAATGATATAACCTTTACAAATGTACCTAGTTTAGAATTATCTGGAATATATGGAAATTTTAATTCTTCTAAATATTACAACGAAGATAATGCTTGGATAACAATTAGCATGAGCGGTGATGAACATCATTTTTTTAGTGATATTGAAGATGAATATGACAAAGGCTATCGTATGAAATTAAAAGTACCTTCTTTAAGTATTAGTGGTATTTATAATAGTACAGGAACAAATATGGTGGATTATAGAAATAGTAAACATTATGTACTAAAAAAAATAACTATTATTTTTGCTAAATTTCATAATGCCTTATTTGATTTTTTTTATAATCATAAAGATATATCGGGCAATGCCTTAAGTACCGATAATCCATTTATTAAGCATTCAAAAGCACCCACCATTGATTTAAATCCAATAGATGGATCAAATGCTCAACGAATATTTGAATTTATTCGTAGACATACTATTTTACATTATCAAGCGATGATTATTCAAGATATATTACCGCGATATTGTGATTCTGATGACGTTACAAGCTATTTAAAAGAAAATAGTTGTTCAATAAATAGTAGTTCTAATATAGTGGGTGTTTCAGGAACAAATTTAAGTGTGGAATTTGTGGAATTATTACGTTTACTCACACAATTTGATCAAAACGAAGTTAATTTAAGTAATACGCATAACTTAATTCGAAAATATAAATTATATGAAAGTGCTCCTAATAATTTTTCTACATTTGATACAATTGGAACAACCGTATCCGGTATTCGATGGGGGAATGTATTTAAAAGCATGGAACAAATACCGTATTATTCAAAACCTCTGTTACCGTTGATAAATGTTTCCACTATTTCAGGCGATTCTCTTCAAACCGACCCATCAGAGTATTCACCGTTAACCGTGTCGGGTATAATAGAATTTAATCCATATTTTTATTTTGCGAATGCCCGTATGTATATTAATAATATCGCTTCCGGACAACAAATACGTTCATTGCTTAAAGATGCCAATGGTGAATCATTGTGTCCTATCGATACGTATTTATTTACTGCGAATGATACAGATTCAATATTAAAAAATCATAATGCCCAAGAATTTACTCAATATATATATTATATTTTATATGAAGCGGCTATTTTTACAAGAGGAAGTAAATTAGCTAAAAATGGTGTAGCTTCTAATATATTATTACGAAATATAATGCAATGTTTGTATAACTCTGTTATTAACTATACAAATGAGTATTTAACCAGTACACCGCAAATATTTGATGTTTATAATGGAGGAGTAGATATTAGTGGGAATATACGTGTAGGTGAACTTAATGATGATTTTACTATTAATACTACTGACACTTTTTATATGCGTGATATTATAAGTGCGGCTTCCTCGATTGACCCAAGTGGTATTCAGCACTATTATATACTACCTATTAATGGTATATATTCTACTAATACTAATAAATATGTCACAACGATTAATTCAACGAACGATCGCATATATGTATCGAAACAAGACTATACGAAACTCGAAGGTCTTAAAGATAAACTGTATACAACAAATGATGGTAATACATACACATTTATAAATACAAGTACGACTACTTACAGTGATGTAATAGAATACGAAATACAATTACTCCATGCTGGTGCCTTTGTTGGTTTACCAAATAGTAAACTGTCTTTTGTTTTTTATAGTAATATAGAAACATAGATAATATACTTTTAATTATCCTAACAACATTTTATTGGATTGTTTAAATCGTTCATACATAAGTCTATCATTTTTTTCGAGTGTCTGTTTTCTATATTCTTCTGCTTCTTGTATTTTTTGTTTTTCTAATTTGATTAATCGCTTATCTTCTTCTGTTAATATTATATTAGTTGAGCGAGCTTGCTCTAAGTCTTCAATATTTTTATATTGTTTTAATTTAATATTTGTATTTACTAAATTATTATCAATATGTGCTTGTTTAAAATCCATATACCCTTCTCGCATATTTGTAAAATTATGTTTAGAATCTCCTAATTCTTTATATAATAATTCCCGTTCTAAAGTAGATGGTTCCGGTAAAGAATCATTATGAACTTCCACTGAACCCATAATTTTTTCTTTGTAGGAATTAAAATTTTGATTAAAGGATTCTTTTGATACTTTACCAGAAGATATAGGCTTAATATTTATATCTTCACGTTCTGTAGAACGTTTGCCCATTAATGAACCATATCCTTCATTATCACGAGTCTGTATTTGGTTTTTTTCATAAATAGTATTAAATTTATTAATAGAAAATTTTTTACCCATTTTTACATTCGATGTTTTTTGTGATTGTTCTACATCTTGTTTAAAATTATTTTTTAAGGACGAATGGGTTTGTTTTTGATTATGATATTTAATTAATACGTCAATACTTTTAATAGCTTGATTTAATGTATTAAAATTATCGATCGAACCACCACGATCAGGATGATGAATCAACGAGAGTTTTTTATATTTTTGTCGTAGTTGCGGTATAGTTAATTTTTCTTTTGTCATTACATTAAAAGGATCAATTTTTTGTAAGATTTCTTTATTAATAGTAAGTGTTGTTGACTTTTGAGGTTGAGTTTGTGGTTGAGTTTGTGGTTGAGTTTGTGGTTGAGGTTGTGGTTGAGGTTGTGGTTGAGGTTGTGGTTGAGGTTGTGGCACGGATCGTTGGGATGTATTTGTTCGAGCATTTATATTTTGTATTTTACCTAATAAACTATTAGATGATACATAAGATTTTTTATTTATTGCTACATTTTTCTGAGATCTTTGCGTAGTCGGATAGTGTTCTTCTTGTTCAGGTTTATGAACTTGAACGGTAGGCATTAAGGGACGTTCATAATTACGCCGTACATTTTCTCTATATATCCGGTCATTCATTAAAGTTTGAGAATTATCACGATTATGCGAACTATTCATAATATCATTTACATTTGTAGCAGAAGGTTGAGGATGATTTATAAATTGTGTGGGAACATGATCTGGTATCTGATGTCGTAATGGAATTTGATGTTGATATGTATTATTTTGTCCTATATTATTCATCGTATTTTTCTGATTAGATATTGTGTTTCGATGAACACCTTGTTGTTGTTCTTGTAAATAACGTCTTTCTTTTTCTCGTTGATAGGCTTGATAACGAGCATATTCTTCTTTATCTAAAGCTACTTGTTGATTTGTATCATAATTATCTTGTTCATCTTCAGAAGTCAGTATATTCCCCATTCGTTAACAAAGTATATATATATACTAATATATTCTTTATAGTCTTTAAATTTATACAATTATATAATTATTTTTATAGAATAAATAATAAATTTGATGCGTATGTATATACGCGTCACCGTATTATATTCAGTGTTGTACGTGTGTATTTGTCTTCAATGCCATTAACCACCATAGACAAGCACCGGCAACTAGTTATGAATCATTTATGTCAAGATATTCATATGAAATGTAACAATAAACATCGCTTATGTGCGATTATTACCAAGGGAAAAAATAAAGTATTATTTATTGGAAATAATGATAACAATCGTACTAAATGTGGAAATAATATTTCCTTTAGCACACACGCAGAAATGTCTGTCATTCACCAATTTATGAATCAAGTTCGGAAAAACGAACATAAATTTATAGATAAATCAAAATCAAAAAATAAATTAAATCGTCGAGATCATCGAAAATATAATTTTAATAAATATACATTATGGGTATATCGAATTCGTCATATACAAAGTAGTTTACATATACCTCATCCACAAGAGTTTGTATTTGATATGTGTAAACCCTGTACGAATTGTTGTAAATCGTTAAAAGAACTTGGTTTTAGAAATGTTATTTATACAAACGAAGATGGGATAGAAACAAAAATGGATATGCGCTATGAAACAAATGATTTTATTACCTCAGGCAATCGACGGTCCATTCAAGTATAAATATTCTGTTGCACATTCTGGATATTTTTCTAATATAGGTAATAATACATGTAACCGTTTTTCAATCGCACTTGTCCCTTTTGCTCCTCGTCTTTTGTTTTTTGCGGTGCGTTCTATCGATAAGGCTTCACTTTTAGTCAAATTGGATACATACATGTAATATTTCCATTCCCCTTCTCCTTTAAAACTAGTAGTATATTTAGCACCACCTTTTAATTCGCCGTTATGCTGACGAATACGACGGTCTTTATGATTTGTAATACCTAAATAGGTTCGATTATGAATTGTATGATGTAATAAATAAACCATATAATCTTTAGAAAACATAGTGATGTAATAGTATAATATATATATACAATAAAATAAAATAAAATAAAAATAATACTTAATTTCAATATTATAATATTCATCCAACGGTTGGACACGCGTTATATGCCCGCCATCCGTGTGTTTGCTGCTGCTTGAGCGCGAGCAAGTTCTGCTTGTAAGTTTTGAAAATTATTCTGTGCGGCAATGGCATCGTATCCATAAGTTCCAACCGCGTGGTCCAATGCTCGTTGAACTTCTCCACGAGTGTCGTCAGCAACAGTGGCGCCCTGCCCCCCCAAACGCATCAAGTTGTCAGCTTCTTGACTATGTTGAAGTGCGAGCCAAGGACTTGTACCTATCTCTCTTTCTATTAATCCTATGTGCATAATTACTAAATTTATTATTGCTTGGGCGGCTGTTTGTCCTATTCGCGCGACCAAGGGAGATATTTGTCGTCCAAAATCGTGCCCATGTTGTTCTACAAATTGTTGAGCAAGTTGATAAGCAGCACCTGCTCCCCCAAAGGCTGCGTCCACGTGACCTCTTGCGACCATACTGTTAGGTGCGACTAACACTGATGCAGCCTCGAGCTCAAATTGTTCCATCATACTGATAAAATGAGTTACTTCGGCGGGTGTCAGATGTGTTGATAGTAGGCTCATTTCCATAGTATTTGGAGGTGGCACTGGGGGAGGGGGCATCGCTGAGGAAGAACCGCCACCACTGTCGCCACTTGCCGCAGAGGCAGAAGAAGAACCGCCACCACTTTCTCCTCTCGCTACGCTCGCCGCGGCGAGTGCTTCATCTACCGTCATCGTTTCGACTGGCCCTCCGTGTCGCGCGGCCGCAGGGGCACGACAAAGAGGACAAGTCCGACGCTGAACTCCACCAATCAGTTCACCACCGCCCTGCGTCGCGAACCAACCATTTAAACAATCTCCACAAAAATGATGATTACACGCCGTCCGTGATATGCCACCACCACTACTCCCTAACGTGTCCATACAAACTGAGCAATTAGCTAAATTTCCACGTTCAGCGAGACCGCCCTCCTCCTCAAGGAGTGCACCGCCTTTTTGTATTTTTCTGGAACGTCTTTTTGAACTGCGTCTTCTGGAACGTCTTTTTGAACTGCGTCTTCTGGAACGTCTTTTTGAACTGCGTCTTCTGGAACGTCTTTTTGAAACACGTTTAGTATGAGAATGTTTACGTTTGGATGAACGCTTACGTCTTCTGCTTTTTCTCACAACCATGTAATATTATATTATATAGTAATATTTTTTTAATTAATAATTATAAATTAATGTTATTTAAATTATTTTAAATTATGTATCTTATACCATATAAGATAAATTTGATTACAATGTAAATACAAATGTTTAACAAGCATACCGAACACATACATATATGGAACAAACTAAATCGTTAACGAATGAATCATTAACGAATAAATACCCTCAAAAAAAAGTTAATGAATTAATAAATAAAAAATATGAAATTATAAATGATATTATCCATCATAAAAATACAGTAGCATCCTTACAATTTGATAAAACTATGATTGAACTACAAATATGGGATACATGCGACCATACATGGGTAAGAGACTCAACCGCCCTGTTTGATGATATATATAAATATAAATGTTCTACGTGTCGTTTATATAACGGTAGACGTTTGTATGTAATCTAAGTATCACCATAACTTTATTCTTTTATACTTTTTTGTAATAAACTGTAAATTTATTTTATTTTGTATATTTATATCTATTTATATACTAATATGGATGAATCTATATATCATGTATTAAAAATAAAAAAAAATACACAAACAAATAAAAAAGTAACACGTTCCACGCTAAAAAAAGTTCTTAAAGAAACCTATGAAACGGTTGCATTTTCAACAATCCCTTATTTTAGACACAATACCTTGTCTTCTTCCTTTTGTTTAAAATATTATCATTCGGGTAATTGTATTGCAATGTCTATGTGTGCTCAACAAATTTTAAAAAAAAAATATAAAATACATAGTTTTTTAATACCCGCCACAATACCGTCGATCTATCAACGAGAAGGTTTTCTGGATATATCCCATGTTGCTTTGTGTGTTCCTAATAGCACAAATGGATTTTTTATACTAGACACTGCTTTTTATTTTTTAGAACCTATCTATTTACAAACTACAAATCTGTCAAAAGTAAAAACTATTACAAATAAAAATGTTTATAAAAATAATCAAATACAAACATTAGAGTATAAAGGACATGTTCTTGATAAATACTTAGTACTTAACTCCTATCAATCTATACCTAAAGATACAATTGTTTGTTCTGTTAATTATAAACATAATCCAAATGATTCATGGAACTATTATATAACAGAAATCATTGACCCTGATGACTCGATTGGAAGAATATTTTTACATACACGCAAAGATAATTTTATAACCGTAACGGATAAACATTGTAATGTTATTTTATATATTAAACAACCCATACAATATAAAGATGATATAATTATTAAATTTAAACAAAAACATATATTTAATGATATCATACAAAATATACATCAACCATTATTGATAATACTTAACGAACAGTTTACTTCGTTTATTCCTTATGGTTTATTAAATGCTTTTATGTAATAAATACAAACCGTAATATAATTATATTTGTATATTATATTAATGTTAATTACGTCTTCACTAGACAATGAATTATTAAAATTTATTGAATCCAAACAACTAGACGATTTGGACATAACACCAAAAGAAATATATATTTTATACACCAAAATGATTATTGATATTTTATACTATATATACCAAGCGTTTAGTAATATAGAATACTCGTTATCTTGTTGTGAATTATGCCATTCTATATTTATTATTACTCTTAAAAAAACGTATAATACTAAGCTAGCAATGTTTTTATGCGATCGAGCCAAAACATTATTTATAGAATATATTAATATTTGTAAGAAAATGAGTTCGAACCGTAATATAAATTTAGTTGATATTAAAATTTATATTTATGGTAAAACGATCGGACCTCTGCGATTATCAAACTATACGTTTACTTTTAATTCTAAGAGTAATTCATATTTAAATTCCTTACATCATTCAAACAAGAATTCTAACAATATGTATAACAATACTCAAAGTATTATTTCGAAAACAAATGAATTATTTATAATGTATAAAAAATTTATCTATAATATATATACGTATTTAATTAATAATGTAGAAAAATACACTTTTTTACAAGAAAATAACGGTGAACACTGTGAGCACAGCCTTAACGATGAAGATGAAACAGAAGAAGATTGTGATGAAGATATTCCTTTCGAAAATCTTACGAAACCCATTATACATATACCGAATATATATAAAAATGATACAATTTGTAATACATTAGAAAATATACGAAATATAGTATCCGAAAAAATATTTGATTGTTACCAAGTATTTAATATTTTATATATAGAAGAATTATTACACATTGATTTTAATGCCTATAATACTATATACATTCCTATAAATAAATTATTAATACAATTACAAATAATTATAGATTTTCGTAATCATACAAAACAAACATCCAAAGAAGTATATACCGTAATACAAAGAATTCCAAAAAAAGATTATATACATCATAATTCTTCATTTATAGATAGTTTATTTATAAAACAATTGGACATATATACTCTAAATATCTAATTAATGAATATAATTATTTAAATATTAAATATATATATTATATATTTATATTGTAATATATTCACAATGAAACATTTTTTTATTAACAAATATATTTGCGATAAAGAACCTTTATACAATGGAGTTTTTTCCACTTTATTAAAAGGATATGGAGTAAATAAACAATCTACTTTATTGGTTATAAAAAAAATTAATAAAAATATAAATAAACGCTATATTCGTGATGAATTAGACATTATGAAAACAATTACACATAAAAATGTGTTGTCTATAATAGATTCTTTTTATAAAAAAAAAAAATTACATATAGTGCTTACTTATTGTAATGGAGGCAATATACTACAATATATTCATAGCCATGATCATTCATATGATCAAAAATATATTACGGAAATATTAGACGGTATTACTTATTTATATAAACAAAATATTATCCATAGAGATATTAAACCTCAAAACATTCTTATTCATGACCATGTTATAAAAATCTGTGATTTTGGATTGTCTAAATCAATGTATTTAGATTCTATTAAAAATAGTATTTGTGGTTCTCCTAAGTATATTGCTCCTGAATTATTTTTATATAATAAATATAGTCGTAAAAGTGATATATGGTCTCTTGGAATTATTTTATATGAAATATTATTTAAATCGTATCCTTATAAAAATATGACCGCTCAAGAGTATACTGATTTTGTGTTTACTAATGATGCGATTAAACAAAAGTCGAATATATACAATGTTATAGAAAATATGCTTATTGTAAATGAATCTAAACGTATGAATTGGTCCGATTTATTAGATTATACGCTGGTATTTGAATCAACTAATCTATCTGTTACATCTTCAAAACCTATTACTATAGATGTTACTTCTTCTTATTCGCGTAATCGTTCTTCCAGTATTTGTATACAAAATGTTCATACAACCAGCACATCATTTTTTAACAATAATGCTTTAACGAAAATTTATTCCACATCCGCACCAACTACCTTTAATTTATCACATACGTTACATAAAGATTATATTGATACAAGAATTAATCAACAACAACATCCTACTTTACAATCTTCTATAAGTTCAAATAATTTAAATTATCATGATATCATTGGGGAATCGCCGGAACGACAAACAGATTCTACCTTTGGATATTATTATAAAAAATTATTTACATCTAAAAAATAGATATTATTATTGTTATATACATAATTATATATATACATAATTATATATATATACATAATTATATATATATATAATAATGGACAACAAAATTGAGAACGGAAAATATTTTTATGATATAGAAAAAACGACCTTTTTTAATAATTTAAAAAATATACATACACATTCGAATCGTGTATTAGAACAATTTAAACATGATTTTAATATGTTTACATTTACCATTAATCAAAAAAAAATTACTCATAGTAACGAACTATTAGAATTTTTATTACAAAAATATGAAAAATATTTAGAAGAAATTTTATTACTATCTAGTCAATATGCGATAAAAGAAATTATTAAAACGTTAACCCATATACTGTGGTCCTCTTATTATATTAGTGAAAATAAAATACAAAATAAGAAATCCCAAATAGACATTCAGTTACATCTTTTTATGAAACAAGTCATAATAACATTTTATATTGATATACTTGAATGTACTAAAAAAAGCTCCCATGTAACGCATAAACAAGCACGGGTCCAGTTAATATTTAACATTACTAATTTTAAATATGTGCGAATTACTGTAGAAACTATATAAATAGTTACATACTTAATTATATAACTAACTTAATACATACTATTATTTAAGTAACATTAAATCAACCACTTCTTTAATCGTTTCAACAAATATAACTTTAAAGTTATTGGTAATAAGTGTAGGATCCTTTTCAATAATATTTTCATAATCAGGTTGATTCATTTTCGGACACAACACGGTTCGTACACCTGCACTTTTAGCACCATTTAATTTAGAATGTAACCCACCTATTTGAATAACATTGCCATCTAAATCTATTTCTCCGGTGATCGCAAAATCATTACGTATTTTTTTATTGGTTATAAAGGATATAATGGCCAATGTAATACCGGAACCAGCAGAAGGTCCATCTTTTGGTGTTCCTCCATTAGGACAATGGATATGAATACAATACTCTAACTTACTAATATTTATATTTTTAAAATAGGTCGTTATATAATTCAAACAAACTGTTTTAGCAACTTTCATACTTTCTTTCATAATATCGCCTTGATTACCTGTTAGTAATAAATCTAAAACATTTTTACTATATATTTTTTTTATTTGTATCACAGTAATACCACCTATACCTAATGCTGTAGCATATAGACCATTTACTATTCCTACTTTTGGTTTTTTATTTATTTTTTTTATTTGTACTTTTAAATTATTTTTAAAAATAGTATCTACAAACTCTTTAGTAATAGTAAAGGGTAATTCAATAGCGTGAGTTAAAATAAGTAAATTAACTTCTCTTATGATTTGATATAATTTTTCTTTTAATTTACGAGCTCCTGCTTCATAGGTATAGATACTTATTATATATTTAATAATTGTATCGGAAATAACTAAATCAATAGTATGGATACCTATATTCGAATATATTTCTGGAAGTAAATGTAGTCGTGTAACTTGAACTTTATCTTTTTCAGAAATAGGATCAATTTTAATAGTTTGAATTCGATCCAATAAGATTTTGTCTACTAATTCAGCATTATTATAGGAAAATATAATTAAACATTTTGAAATATCTATTGGAATTCCGGAAAAATATTTATCATTAAATTCTTCATTTTGCGTACTATCTGTTAAATGTGTTAAAATGCCAATGATTTCCTTTCCATGTTCTGTTTTACTTACTTTATCTAACTCATCAATATATATAATAGGATTCATACATTTCGTTGTAATAAGTGAATCAACAATTTTTCCCCAATTCGAACCTACATACGTATAATTATGACCTTCCAGTGTTGAACCATTACACGATCCGCCCAAAGGTACAAATACAAACGGACGAGTGGTATTATCAGAATCTTGTAAGCAATTACCGATACCATATTTGGCTAATGTTGTTTTACCCGTTCCTGGAGGACCTTCTAAACCTAATACATGTCCTTTGTTTTTACCACTAATCCATTGGGCGATTACACGTTTTATTTGTCGTTTAGGTTCCTCTAGACCATAAATGTTTTGATTTAACAGTTTTGATACATTCTGTAAATATTGTGTTTGGAGCGTATGATATTCTTTTATCTTATCTAGTATATGCTGTATGTTGTTGATTATTTGCGAATATACATGATTAATATTTATAATATGATATAAATCATTATCACTATCATTTAAACACATCTTATTTATAATTTTATTAATTAATTGTTGTTTGTTACCTTTTTGTGTTATTTGTAATATAGCACATACTTTTCGTAATGTTTTTACAGATAATATATATATATTTTGAATAGATATATTTTGATTTTCCAATAACATATGGTTATTTTGTATATTTTGTTTTGTATTCAATAACTGTGTGTGTAATGCTTCTAGCTTTTTAATAAATATATCCGTATTACAAATATTTATTTTTTTATGAACTGTAGACAATATATTTCTAATTGTATTAATAATATCTAAACTATTATCATCTAATTTATATGTTTCTTCTAATTCTGTTATATTTTCCAGTATAGTTCGTTTATAATTAATAACAATAGACGTACACGTCTGTTTATGAATTAAAATAGAAGGTTTTTTATATATTCCAAAAGGTATTTTTAAAAGGCCATCTAAATATTGTTGTGCTTTCGAATTACTTTCGCCATTTTTACCTGACTTTACTTCTTTTAATTTAGTTAAAGCTTTATTTTTAATTTCATTAGACGTTTTTAATAATATAATACGTTGTTCGTATGGAATATTTTTAATATCAAAGTCGGTTATTTTATTTATATTTTTTGTAATAATTTTATCAGAATTTTTAATGGTTTTTTGGACCGGCCAAGATAAACAGTTATAAATATTATTAGAACGACCTTTATTATAGGCAACCGAATGGTTAGAATGTATTAAATCATATAATAAATAGGCTATATAATTATTTTCTTCATTATTTTTATCTAATGTTAATAATTTTATATACTTATATTGCTTAAACATATCCACCATTAAAAAATCTTTTACTAAATTAGAAATATTTTTATTTTTTATTTTTTGTAAAAATAAATGCTGTTCTAATATTTTTTCAAGTATCGTTTTATTTGAATATACAATTAATTCTTTTAATGTTATTTTTTGGATATATTGCTTGATAAATGATTTAGGTATATCTATAGTATTAATTATTTTATGTATATTCATATAAATTTTTTTTAACATTGGATGTTCTTTATACAATTTAAAATTATCTTTAATAAAAAAACCTGTTGCGACAAGTAATAAATTTTTATAAGGAATGTATAGTTTAGCCCCATATATTTTAAGTAATAAATTATTACTATTCGTTTTAAGATCAATAAAGCTAGGTTTGTATAATTGTGTAGACATTAATGATACCGTTGAATTGGTTATATACGAAGTAAAGGAAATATTATTTTCGTTCGTACTTTTAAATAAATCTATAGATCGAACTTTAAATATTTGATTATATAAAAGAATCGTATGTTTATAATTATATGTTCCTATCTCATCTACTGTTTTATTTATAAACAAGGAAATAATATTTGTAACAGTAATACAACCAATTTTCATTACAATATGCATTATATTTAATCGTATAATAGAAAATTTTATATTTAAAGCACATTTATAAGTATTGTTTAAATGTTTTATAGATAACTGTTGAGGAACAGTTATTAATTTTTGTGATACATTATTTAGTTTCATCATATATTTTTTATACTCTTCCATGCTTAATAATTGTTCATCATATAATTCTAATAATTTTAAAGAACTATCCTCTATTAAAGATGATAAAAAAGTATGTTCAATATTAAATGTTTGTATAATATGTAAACGTCGTTTAAAAAAACGTTGTAATACAATTATATATTTAATATTATTTTGTGTAGTGTTCATTTTAAATTTGATATATATATATATATATATATTATATTTATTTAAAAAATTAACTTTATTTATTATTACGTTAAGTTATATCATGGGTAAAAATATTAAAGGAGGTAATAAGCATAAAAAATATGCTAAAGAAAAAGAACAGGTTATTAAATTAAATTTATATGATTTAGATAAAACAGACGATCAAGAATTTGCGTTTGTTAGTAAAACACTAGGAAATAAACGGTTTGAATTAAAATGTTATGATAAAAAAACACGTGTAGGTTTAGTTCGTTCAAGCAAACGCCAAATGAGTAAACGTAACAATTGGATTTCACCTAACTCCATTGTGTTAATAGCCAAACGAACGTTTATGAAATCAGATGATAAATGTGATATTATTAAATTATATAATTCAGAAGAAGTTGCCTTTTTAGAATCACATAAAAAAATTCACAGTAATTTTATTAAAACCGGCTCAGTTATTAAAAAATCTATTAATGAAGTCGACACTTTTTCCTTTACTCGAGGTGTAGAACTATCCAAAAAAAAAAAAGCAAGAAGTTACGAAGATGTATATGATTCCTCTTCAGAGGAGGAAGAAATCGATTATATCGATGCGATTTAAATATGTATAATAATAAAAAATAATTAAATTTGATTTATAATCAATTTAAATATTTTTTTATATAAAAGATTAAATATATAATTATATAATATACTAAATGGACATATCAGAAATATACAAACAACGAATCATACATTTATGTAATATACGTTCATCTACCCCTAATATAGAATTAGAATGTTTATTTAATAAATCAGAATCGATACATTTTACTGAATTTACAAAACTCCTTACACATATCAAGTCTATAGCTAATGCCGAACCTGAACAAAAATATGTTCCGAATACTTGGAATGTTATTGGACAAGAAGATACTTTAGATATTACCGTTCATAAAAATAATAATGTTCATAGGAGAAGTGATTTAAATATACGTACCACTATTCATTCAAAAGAAAATATATCAAAATATTGTCAAACAAATTCTTTAGATGGAGTACGTGTAACAAGAGTCTATAAAAATAGTAATATTAAACAAGATATATCAAACAATAAAATGTTACAGCAAAAAATCAATGCACTACATTCAGATGCGTTATTAGTAGGTGATCGAGTAACACTACGAACAGATAGTGAAGGGATTATTAAGGGCACTATTAGTAATATTGATATTGAAAATAAAATATATTCTGTCAAGGACAGAAGAAATAATATATATACAACCAGTAATTATAAAGATATTCGCTTACAATATTATGGGATGTATATGGAAGATTTTGATGTCCAAGTAAATATTAAAACCGAAGTTTCTTTAGATAATTTAGAAAGTAAAACAAATCCAGAAACTTTAGAACAAATTGCGTTACAAAAACAGGAGGAATTCGATTCGTTTGTGAATGGTCGATTTTCAGAAGTATATAAAACCTATCGATTAAAAAATAGGTATTCGTATAGATATAATAATATACGGTTAGATATGACGGTCGTTCGTTCTTCCAGTTCTGAATTAAATAATAAAGGGATGATGGTACAAACACCACAAAAAAATTTAATTGCTTCTAATTTAATTAATGAAGATAAACAGTATGAAATAGAATTAGAAATTGATTATAATTATAATAAATTGCCCGGAGTATATACGATGAAAAATATTTCGACGCGTATACTGGATGTAATATATATGTTGAAATTACATATTAATTTATACCCTAGTATAATTAGTAAAAAAGAAGCCAATATTGTATTAGAAACATATAAATCATTAATACGAAACAACCATAAACAGATAATTGAAAAAAAAATTAGGATTCTAGAATATAACGCTCAACAAAAAAAACTACAAGAATTAGAAACGGATAAAGAAAGAGAAGAGTTTGAAAAAACAGAAACACTACTATCTATAGCCGATATTCAAGAATATGCTACAAAATATAAACAATTACTGACACAAACTAATTCTAATACAAAAAAAATAAAACAAAAATATTATACTATGTTGGAAAATATTAAAAATAAAAAATATGCTTATGCGAATAATAGAACGTTTTTTATAGGTCCTAAAGTAGTAAGTATGAGTATTAAAGATATACAAAAAAATAGTTCTGATAGTATTTTAAAAGAAAATTACAGTATAACCGATAAAGCAGATGGATTAGGTATGTTATTATATGTATATGGGTATTCACATTTAACAGATGATGAAATACGTTCACTTGTTCCATTTGATGATATACGCGATAGTCGAGATGAATTAGATACATTACAGGGACACATGTATTTAATTGATCAAAATATGCATATTTATAAAACACACATTTCACTTATCGATGAAAATAAAGAAGAGTTGAGTAATTCTTTGTTTAATGGGGAATATTTAGATCATGATATTATTAATAATACTATTAATATATTTAAAATATATGATGGTTATATATTTAATGGAAAAGATATTAAACATTTGCCGTTAAAACATCCTAAACCAAGCACTGAAAGTCGTATTAATTATGTTACAGCATTCTTATCTTCTGAAGAAGATATAGATAAACGTAGCATACTGTATAAGGGAGAGCCTATTGACGATTATACATCAGATATAGTTCGCATATCAAAAAAAAAATTTTTATATTCCTATCCCAAAGTATCTAAAAGTTCGAAAAAAACAGTCAATCATTTATTTAAACATTCTAAGGAATTGTGGGAAACATTTACAAGTTCACTATCAGAATATAAATATGATGGTTTAATTTATACACCATCCGATACACCAGTGGCTTTTACAAATAATTCTTGCGATTATGATTTATACACACATACTACATGGAGTAAAAATATAAAATGGAAACCACCATATGAAAATTCAATTGATTTTTTAGTTAAAGAAGTTAAAAAGGAAACAAACGTTCAAGATACAATTATTTATTCACCACTTATTCGAACAAAACGAAATACTCTTGATGGTAATGTTGTATATACTCAATATAAAACGTATCATTTATATGTAGGTAAAAATATTACAGATAATAATAATGCTTGTATAACTAAACTTCGACAGAAAAACCGGTATCTTCCGATTCCCTTTACACCCAGTATTTTATATGATGATATGGCCTATGTAGCAAATATAGAAATTAATTTATCCGATAAAGAAGTCCATTCCAAACACTGGGATCATACTACCAATCAATGGAAAGAAAATAAATATGATGTTATTAAAGATAATACTATAGTTGAATTTGCGTATTCAAATTTTGATGAAGAAGATGGTCATTATAAAGTTGATAAAACCTATCGTTGGATTCCTATTCGAACTCGACATGATAAAACATTTTTCTATAAACAAGGATCTATTGAAAAACAAAAAGTATATAATACATTAAAATATCTATTACAATTACGACCAAATAGTTATCAAAATAGTTCCAGCAGCGAATTTAAACGAACAATACAGCAATTTTTATTCACTGTTAAAAATGCCATTATAGATATTCCCGATATACAAGTCTATTATAAAACTCGAAATTATAACACCTTATTAAATAGTATTATTTCCTATAAAGAAACAATTATTAGTTATTACTCTAATTATGAACATATAAGTAGAGGTATAAATATTAACTATGGTAATAACTTTGATACGGCTAATAATGTATGGTTTTCTATTCATAATCCTATTACAGAATTTATGATATCAACGGGTAAAAATATTCCCAAAATGGATGTATATGAATTAAAATATTACAATCAAAAAATAAATGTTAAACGATCTAAATCAATTTCTATTCATATGCAACGATTTCATAATAGTATTAAATTAAATATGATTAAACAAGTAGCTACAAGTTTGAGAAAAGATAAAACAAATAAAAAACTTAAGTTATTAGATTTAGCTACAGGTAAAGGAGGAGATATATATAAATGGATTAGTAATAAGATTCATACCGTTGTAGGTATCGATAAAGTCTATGATAATATTTACAATACGTTTGATGGTGCTTGTGTACGCAGAAAAAACTACAAAGAAAAAAATAATAATAAAATGCCTAATATAGATTTTATTGTAGCAGATGTATCTAATAATTTACAAGATAATACACATTTTATGGATATGTTTTCAAAAAATATATGGTTTTCTACGTATGTAGATACTAAATTTTCTATTGTAACTATGATGTTTGCATTACATTATATGTTTAATGATATTGATTCTGTTTCGACATTGGTTGCGAATATTAATGATAGATTACAAGAAGGTGGATATTTTATTGGGTGCTGTTTTGATGGTAAAAAGGTGTTTCAATTATTACAAGATATAGAAATAAATGAAACCAAAATAGGTCGTAAAGATGGCGAACTTATATGGAAAATACAAAAAAAATATAATTTACATTCATGGGATCAAGAAGACGACAGTCTCTTTTATGACTTACCTATTGATGTATATATACGCTCTATTAATATGAATATTACTGAATATTTAGTTAATTTTGATATACTGATAAAGGAATGTAAAAAGTATAATATTAAATTAGTACAAAGTGACTTATTTGATGAAATTTATGAAGTTCAAAAAACAAAAGATTTATCGCCTGATGAACAAACATTATCCTTTTTAAATAGACGTTTTATATTTAAAAAGATTACCAAACAAGAATTAGTTGTAGACAAAATAACGACACTATGTATTCAAATACTTAATAATGAATTTGGAAAAAATACATTTAAAACAAAGAAAAATAAAACCGCACTTAAAAAAGAACTTAAAAAAAAGGAAAAAAAAGATAAATGGAACACTACTAAAAATCTTATTGAGGAACAAATTGATGAACAGAATTTATCCGACGAAATGCCAATACTATCTACTGAATTAGATAGTATTTTTGATGAAGTATATAAAGCATTACAAAAAAAAATGGATACCTTTTAATAATATAATATACATATACTTATACAATAATAAAATTATTTACTGTTCCTTTGTATTTTAACATTTTTTATTTATAGATAATTTATAATAAATAATATAATTTATTATGGCGTTATTACAAAAAAATTTTCTTACAATTAAAAATGATCATACTTTACATGATATCGATATTACATTGACACATAGTCCTGATATTTTACCACAAAATATACAAACGGATTTGTATCAATTATTGACGACATACAAAACCTATATTGATACCAGTCCCAGTTGGAATAAAATAAAAAAAATAAGCAATGTATATGAATATATTTATATATATAATAAGCACATAAATAATAATATTGGAACCGCGTTATATAATCCATTAAGTCGTTCATTTTTTAAACTACACGAAATGATTTATGATTTACAGCTGTTACAAACAAACTCTAATAAATTAATAATTGTAGGATTGGCAGAAGCACCAGGAGGATTTATTGAATGTATATATAATTTTAGACATACACATCAGGCTAATAATAAAGATGTCTATTATTGTATGTCATTAATTAGTAATGATAATAATATACCATCATTATACAATTTACAAAAAAAAATTATAAATAACAAATTACATATAGTAACAGGCGAAGATCAAAACGGTGATATTTATAATTATAAAAATATTATATATTTACAAAAAAAAATTGGAAAAAAAGTAGATTTTGTTACCGCCGATGGTGGATTTAATTATGACAATTTATATAATTATCAAGAACAATTGTCTTATAAATTAATTTTTAGTGAAATTGTGACTGCTTTACATATTTTAAAAAAAGGAGGAACCTTTGTACTTAAAATATTTGATATTTTTACTCACAATACCTTTCATTTACTTTTTTTTGTATCTAAATTTTTTAAAGAAATAAACATTATAAAACCTTTTTCATCTAGACCCGCTAATTCTGAAAAATATGTTATCTGTAAATCATTTATAGGTATTACACAGGAATACGCACAAACGTTACTGGAAACATTGCTAGATTGGAATGTTATCAATCATAATTTTAAATCGGTGGTAAATATATTTACGATTACAGAAACACCTAAATATAATATCATTATGCGTGCGTTACAAGACTATAATATGATGTTTGTAAAAGAACAAATAAAAAATATTTTAACTACACTAACTCTTATCGCTTGTGATTTAGATGACCATAAAAAAGAACAACTTAATTATATCCAAGCGAGTATGTCTTTTTTTTGGTGCTTAAAATACAAAATGGAACTAAATTATAAATGTAAATATTTAAAATAAACCAGTATACAATGACATGTATATAATTATGTTAAAAATAATATAGTAATAAAAATTATTATAATATTTTTTTTTTGCGTTTGCGGGGAATTGAACCCCGATCCCTTGCTTGGAAGGCAAGTATGCTAACCATTGCACCACAAACGATAAAAAGTCTCGCGAACCGGAATTGAACCAGCGTCCAACAGATAACAAGGATCTGAATATACCACTACAGTCTGTCGCTCTACCAACTGAGCTACCGCGAATCGACAACAGTAGGATTTGAACCTACGAGGACATAGTCCAACCGCTTAGCAGGCGGTCCCATTAACCACTCTGGCATGTTGTCTGTTCTAATCCGTCGATTATTAGACATGTTATACTATATATTTATCTTTAAATATATATATTATTTTAATTAATATATATATATTATGTAATTAGGATATATATCAAGGAGAACGAACCAGTGAACGATCCAGTGAACGAAACAGCGTTGGAAAGTTCATCTCTTCGTCATATTTGGCAATAATATCATCATGCTCCCACGATGGGTTTAATGCTACGCCTATATTAATATAGGCCCCCCTTATTAATTCTAATTTTTTTTTCTGGGATATAGTTTCTCTCGTATGAATTGCTTTTGATTGAATTTTTCTTAAATTTATACAACCTCTGGATTCTTCATCTGTTATAATACAGACTGTATCTTCTTTTGTTCTTTTCGTAGGTATTTTTGAAGTTGTATCTATATGTTGTATTATTTTTTTAACCAGCTCATTATCGATATCTACTGCTCCCAAATCGTTAGTTATATTGGGATCGGACATATTACAGCCTATTATATTATATGGTGATAAGGCAATATGAGAAGGAACTCCTGACTGAGGGGAAAGTGCATCCCTCTCCTTTTTTACTAAGTCCATGATATACTCATCGAATTGTCGCTTCTCATCTGTTAATTCGCTCACGGAACTGAGATGCGGCAAAGCAAGGATTTTATGTTGTTGCTCTAATAATGAAGTTTCGGAATGTTTGGTCGGTAGAACAACTCCCCCACTATTTCCACCGTCTATTAACGTTAACTTATAAATTTTAAAGTTGTCGGGCACAAGCCCACCCATACTTTGAACTATCGTCGAAAACGGCCAAGGTCCATAGTATTGACCCGTCGTGGGATGATCATAATACCAATTACCTCCAACATTATTAATTATATATGGATAAAAAATTCTTGGGTATGGAAATAAATCAAATACATTAATTGTAGGTAATAATCTTGTCATCTCACGTATATGTGATTGTACTAAATATGACTGATAGTTAGACATTAAAGTGTTAATAACTTGCGTTCCTATAGTAGATGATAAACTTTCAATAAAAGCTTTAAACTGTTGCGGGTCTGTTGCTGTAGCCGCCACACTACCTTCGACAGATGCCGCGCTCTGCATTATATGATTATATATATTTTGTTCGTTACTATATAAAGAAGCTAAACTTCTACACGATATAATATGTATATCAATAGGTGGATCTCCTTTGGGTATGTCGGGAGTTCGACCTAATATTTCACTAAGGCGATAACTTTGGTTGGTAAGACTCAAAAAAATATTGTTTCTATCTGCAAAATCTGGATTAAAAAAAGGAACATATTTTAAATTATCTTTCACCGATGAGTGTAACGAGTCTAATACAGCTGTTGATGTATGTCCATGTCCTAATAATTTATATTCTAAACCTACTCGATGTAATTCCCTTCCATTTTTTTCTTCATTCATACGAGAACATGAATATAATCCCAGTGCGACGTTATCATCTTTAAATGAATAAATAAAATTAGGAATATTATCTCCTTCTTTATATACATTACATGTTTTAACTGATGATGTATAGTCCCCAATAGATTGGCCCATAACAGGCATCTGTAAATGATGCCGATCACTGTCTATTACATCATATGATGGCGATGGATTTGACTCGTCTATACTTTTTGGATTTGGTATTAATATATTTATTGCGGGTGCTAATCCCATGTTACGAAATTTTAATTCGTGCTGAAGAGTAATCCAATTTATTAAAGGAACAGAAGAAGTCGAGGTAAATGCGTTTCCTGTAATTTCATATATATTAATAGTAACTCCTGGAGGAACTTTTATTTGTTCATCAGAATCACTTCCATGGCCGATCATTATAAACTCCCGCGCCGCCATCTCTAACAATCTTTCCTGAGTCATAGTAGGAGGCTCCGCCACGTCAGCCATTTTTGAAGCCGAGCCACCCATTTGTTTTCCGTGAACTCGTCTGTTTGATCGTCTGGGCGATCGTCTGTTTGATCGTCTGGGCGATCGTCTGGGCGATCGTCTGGGCGATCGTCTGGATGAACGTCTGGATGAACGTCTATTTGATCGTCTGTTTGAACGTTTATTTAATTTTATTGTATTGACCATAATTATTTAAATATACAATATGATTAGAAAATATTATGACCGTTAACATTTAAATACACTAATTAAATTTTTGATTATAATCTATAGTAATATCAAAAAATATATATAATCATGGCAAGAGTTTGTGAAAAAATATGGATTAAAATATTTTAGATCATTTTAAATACGAAACGAGTTAAAAATAATATATAGTTAATAAAATAAATTTGATTATATATTTAAAGAAACACTATGTGTTAATATAAATATTTATACAAGTATATAATGTGTGGAATCTTTGCTTATATTAGTGAAACACCTATTACAGAAAAACAAAAAACAAAACTAACAAAAGAATTATATAAATCACAAAATAGAGGTCCAGACAATACCCAAATATATGCTACTGATTATGTATTTTTAGGATTTCATCGCTTAAGTATTAATGGTATTGAAAATGGCAATCAACCTATGAAACACCCTGATAAAAGCGAAATATATATGGTGTGTAATGGAGAAATTTATAATTATAAGGAATTAGCAAAAAAATATAATGTTACGTTAACAACAGGTAGTGATTGTGAAATTATTTTACATTTGTATAAACTTATTGGATTTAATGAAACCATTAAACAATTAGATGGTGTATTTGGTGTAGTTGTATTCGATCAGCAAAAACATGTTGTATTTGCGGCTCGAGATCCTATTGGTGTTCGTTCACTTTATATTGGTCACCAAGGCCACGACGTAATGATCGCAAGTGAAATGAAAAGCATTCATACCTTATCTGAAACATTACAACAATTTCCAGTAGGAAACACTTGGAGTATGACAATGGGATTACCAGCATCGACGTACGCATTTGAATTATATTATTCAATGAATAAACTGTATTATGATAATACACGAACACTTACAGATGAAACGCAGATTATGGAAAGTATTTATACTCTTTTAAATAAAGCAGTTAACAAGCGCCTTATGTCCGATAAACCGATTGGCTGTCTATTATCAGGAGGTTTTGATTCAAGTATTGTCGCTGCTCTACTTTCTAAACATTTCACGTCGGAAAACCCTTTACATACATTTTCTATAGGTTTACAAGGTTCGCCCGATTTAAAGTATGCTAAAAAGGTTGCCGAGTTTATAGGTTCCAAACATCATGAAGTTGTTGTAACAGAAGAAGAAATGTTGGGCGCTATTGAAGATGATATTAAACAAATAGAAAGTTATGATACAACAACGGTTCGAGCTAGTGTTCCCATGTATATTTTATCTAAATACATTAAAAAACATACAGATATTACTGTTGTATATAGTGGCGAAGGAAGTGATGAGGCATCGGGTTCTTACTTATACTTTCATAATGCTCCTAATACTCTTGCTTTTAAAGATGAAACCGTTCGACTTATGAAAGATTTGTCTTATTACGATGTATTACGTTGTGATAAATCGATTGCCGGTGCTGGTTTAGAAGTTCGAGTTCCTTTTTTAGATAAGGACTTTCTTAGTATGTATATGAATGTATCTGCAGATAAAAAAATGCCTAAAACCTATGGAATGGAAAAATATTTACTTCGTAAAGCCTTTAAAACATATAATCTTCTTCCTACAGAAGTGTTATGGAGAATGAAAGAAGGAATGAGTGATGGTGTATCCAGTCAATCTCGTGGTTGGTATGAAATTATTCAAGAACGTGCGGCAACCATATATACCGATGAATATTTTAAAATTTTATCGGCTACGTATACATTTAATCCGCCTATGTTTAAAGAAGCCTTATGGTTTAGGGAATTATTTAAAAAATATTATCCTACTCGAGATAATCAGACTCCGTATTATTGGCTGCCTAAATGGTCTGGAGATCTTATAGAACCATCCGCCCGGGCTCTTGCGGGCGTATATAAAACAAATACGCCTGCTGCTACTAGTGTTAATACCAGTTCCAGAACGGATACAACTAAGTCTATACCCAATAGTATCACAACTGAAACAAGTTTAATGGGTAATTCATATTTTAAAATAAACTAATATACTATAGAGTATAACAAAAACATATAACAAAAAACATATATAGTTAATTAAATATATACTGCGTTTAGTATAATATATTTTTTTATTGTATTATAGTAGAATATTATATGTGTTCATAATACTTATTTATTAGGTATTAATAATATTCTCTTTTATATAATGGACCCTCTTACTTTTACCTCCCGACGCTTTACGTGTCACACTTGAACTTTGTTCATTTATTATAATAGCGTTTTATAACGTTATTGAGGGACCATATATGCCACACATCCAATAGTCTGTATATTTGGCAGTGAAGATGTAACGAGAACTTATATACTTTAATTGTATATAAGGCGCATAGGTTGATCAGAATTAATTGTAAGTAACTATTTTGAATAGTTTATAGTATATATAATAAATTTTATATATAGTATATGACCGATACGTATCTATTTTATTTTTTTTAAACGATTACGTGTTTGTAAAATTTCTTCCAATGTAGGTATACCATTTTGACGCGACAATGCTCCTAAACGTTGTAAAAGTCGTTTCTTTTTGTCTTTTTCGCTTACTTTTTTTTTTTTTTTTTTTTTTTATTTTTTTTTTTTTTTTTTTTTTTTCTTTTTTTTTTTTTTTTTGTTTTTTTTAATTTTTTATGTTTAATTCCTGCAAGCAAATCCATGGGTGTCATACTCTTGGTCGATATTGTTTTATTTTTTTTTGTCATCGTATGTGTAGTTGATGTTAATATATCGGGGTCGTGTCCCGCTAACGTCATTTTCATTTGAATAGCTTTTACAGGAACACCCATTTTTTTCATTTTAAAATATATAGTATATATTGGATCTATAGATAATTCTGGTATGCCAGTTATAACTTTATTGTGTGTATTGGATTTATTAGTAATACTGGCTGTATTGGTTGAATCTGTAAAAATATCGTCATCTTCGATAATTATACATTTTGTAATGGATACAATCGGTTTATAGACTTTTAATTGTATAATGATATAATTTAATCCAGCTTTATTATCTTTTAACCACATATTTTTTAACCACAGAATACTATATACATCACAACCATTTTCTATATAATCTAACGTTTGTAGTTGTTTATGTTCATCGTATATATTACACACTAATTTTTTATTATAGTATTGTAACGGAAAGTTAAAATAAATATATTTATTTTGGGAAACATAGGATTTTTTATATAATATTTTTTTTTTGTAATTTATATTTTTTTTTAATAAACATAATTCTTGTATCATTTTTTTATCAATGTCACGAATTAACTTTATAAAACGTTGTTTAGACGACTGTGCTGGCTTGTGATACGTTGATAATGACACGTTATGATACTGCTTATTATGTTTTACTAATTGTAAATAACTACTTTGTAAACAAACGTTTTTTTTTTTATATGTGATAGGCCAAACATAATGATGTTTATCATAGCGTATGGTATTTGCTAATTCAATATCATCTATATGTATATTATTATTTATGTGTATATTATTATTCGTGTGTATAGAGGGCATTATATAATATAGTATACTTTATTTTATTTTTAATTATTTAAAAATAGATAATAGTATTATGTATATAGTTGACATATGAATAATAATGATTGGAACAAAATAAAAGGAATTAAGATTTCACCTAATAGTACTACAGACAGCACTATAAATCGTGATTTATATTATAATAAATATATATCTACTCGTTTTAAGACTACACAAAAAAAAATAGATATGGATACAATTGATGCGAATATTCGAGCTATTATTAAACAAGAATATTCACAATTAAATCATACAAATAGTGTAAGTTTTAATACTAAACATATTTGTTATTGGACACTTGTATAGTTTATGAACGTAAGGAATCGGCACTAAACCATATGATTAAAGTAATCGATATTAATATAATTACTAAAGATAATAAGGACATAAATGAACTACCTTGAACTCCAGACATAATAAGCATAAATAAAATTACAATAAATCCAAAAATTAAGTATTTTAACATTGCATTTTTTTGTAAGAACTCATTACTAGCTAACGTTCGTTGAATATATAGTAATCCTATAGTTAAAAGAACAATTACAAATGCTTTCATAATATTGTTTAGGAATGAATTGTCATTTTTTTCTTCATTTTGATCGTCACTTGCCATGAAAAGTATAACGTATATATACTATATGTAAATATAATAATTTACAAGAATATATATTATTTTAAATTTAAAGATTCCTGTTCATCTAAATAATCTATTTCATCAATAGTAGGTTCTCTATTTAATAACGTATTACGTTCCGGAAAACGTTCAAATCTTTCTAATAATATAATACGCTTATTTTGAAAATGTAATATTTTTCTTAACTCTTGCTTATATTTTAAATCTTTTTCTTTTATTAATAATATCTGAAGTATATTTTTACCTTGTATTTGATATACGATATTTTCTAATAATTGAAAAGGCAGTAATAGTATGTATTTTTGTTGTTGTTGCAAACAATATATATTTGTAGAACTGTAAGAATAAGTGATATTGTAAAAATGTAGACCCATTTCCATAAATAATATTATTTTTTCATCATTTTTATATATCTCTCGTGTATTAAAATAAACACATCTAGAAAATAATGTAAATAATAAAATGACAGCATAATAAGTATCAATACCTTTATTTAACCATTCTAATAAGTGTCCATATTCTAAATAATATAAAAGAGGCGCAAAATTTTTTTTTATATACATAATTGTCTTACTATCTAATCGATATATATCTTTAATATTATACGTTGCGTGTAATTTTGTTTTCCACACATCAAAAATTTTTTTTGTGACAGTGGATATATCACTATTTGTATAGGATGAATTATGTAATTGTAACATATAAACTTATCTTTAGAAAAAAAAAGTTCATTTTTATATTTAAAATTTGATATTAAATGATATATATACTTACATATACATATTATGAGCGTATCTATATATCATTCATCCTTTCATACTTGTAAACGATTTTTTGAATTGTTTACAAATATAACTAATAATACTGCTATTGTATTTAATACATATGGTATAGAAGTAAAATGTTCTAATAAAAAAATTAAAATTAATTCTATATTGGATGAAAGTAGTTTTACAAAATATGCTTGTTCTGAAAAAATAATTCTGGCAATATCTATACAATCTATAAATAATATATGGAAAAAACACCCAACCGACACACCTATACGAATACTTTATTCGGGTCAGAATACTATATTGTTTATTATTAATAATAACTCGACATATTCCATACCGTGTTCAATCATAGATAATTCGATATATATTGAACGTATACATACATTTGATGATTTCGATTATCATGTCGAATTTGAAATACCACCATCTTATTTGTATTCGTTTATCAAAAAAATTCATAAAACAAATACAACAGATAAGCCTATTCAATCTATTCATTTTCGATCTGATGTAAACGATCAAGATATCTATATACAACATACACGTTTACCTACAAATAAACAAACAGAACGATATCATTTTATAACAACTATACAAGAATCCTATACATTTCATTATATTAATCAAATTATTAAAAATAATTGTAAACAAAAAATAAAAACGTTATTATTTGGCTTATATACACAACAATCCATGAAAATACTTTCATATGTAGACAGTTGTAGTTATATTGAATATTATATACCGCCAATCAAACAAATATAGTTGTATGTTCTATAAATACTATATATA
>Ga0115001_10000484_pt1 | contig 29233 bp, 20 predicted proteins | sample ArcticOcean_MG_C_12_FD_89869 | JGI IMG/M metagenome (GOLD analysis project Ga0115001, IMG submission 89869) | Marine microbial communities from western Arctic Ocean - ArcticOcean_MG_CB8_130 | ecosystem: Environmental > Aquatic > Marine > Oceanic | place: Arctic Ocean: Canada Basin | collected... | reverse complement strand
GGACGAGGAGGCGATTAAGGTTTGAAAGACTTGCTAGCTATTTTTAACTACAGAAGGTACTACGCTATGATAGTGTCAAGGTCCAGTTCCGTCCACCTTCCGCTTTCAATCGCGCCGTTTTTCACGGCACCGTCTTTTTTCGGCGGATACCGCCGGTCCACCGCCAGTTCCACCACGTCCCTGGAAATCGCGGGGGTCATTCGTTTCGCCGCCGCGGCTGAGCCGTTGACCTCCAGCAGCCACACCGTTCCGAATTCGTCGGGCATGAAGTCAAACCCCAGCACCTGGAAGGCGTGGTAGTCGGTTGTGCCTCCCATTTGGTCAATCGCGCACGCGACGGTGCGAGAAACGGCTTTGCGCATTTGTGTTTCGATTGACACGAACAGCTCTGCACCACCCTTTTTCTCCAGAACCCGTAACAAGTCCTTCGCGAACATCTCGTTCCCTTCCTCGAACGCCCCGAAATTGTCGCTGGTGGTCTGCACGCAGTGGTTCGAGATGTGCGCGGTACGGTTACTCAACGCGGACATGTCGAACTTCTCGGAACACGTGCGGACGATGAAGTCGCGGTACCAAAACACGCGATTGTCGTGCGTCACCAGCGCGAAGGCCCGTATGTCGAACTTCCGGCCGTCAATCAGCATGGGGTTTACTATGTACGACTGCACTAACCACGCGGGAGGGGGTTTTGGACGCGTGGGAATTCTTTCGAATTTGGTATCGTCGGTTTTTGGAGGCGCCGTTTTCTTCGCGGCGGTTGTTTCGAGCCACGCGTCGACCCGTTTTACCGCCTCCACCGCGCCTACGCAAATTTCGATACCCTCCCCGTGCGCCCCCCCCGTGGGCTTGCATATCCAAACCTTGTTTTCGTCTGTGGCGGATGCCAGAAGCGCCGCGCGTTCAAACGCGTTTAATTTTTCGCCGGGCGTGAGTAAAAACGTCTCCGGCAGAAACTCGTGGATATTCGCGCTTTCGTGGCCCTCGCAATACGCGCGTAAGGACTTGACCATCAGCCCTTTCACCGTGATTGCCTTGCTGCCGCGGGCGTGGTTCACCATCGGTGGCCCAGAACAACTCCCGCCGAACCCGTCGCGGCCTAAACGCGCGTACGGCAAGTCCCACCGCTCGGCGATGAGCAGGTCGAATGAAGATTTGGACGAAGTGGCCTGCCAATCCGCCCGGGATGCCAACACGCGCTCCACCTCGGCGTACATAGAGCTCCCTCCCGGTTTGCTGGAGTACAGGTACGGATCACCATGTTTGGCTGTTTCCGAACCCACACCACCCAGGTCTACAGGAACCTCACCAGAAGACATCTCGCACCGCGCTCGTGCGCGTCGCGGACTAGCGTTCCTCGGGACAAACGAAACGGTTATGTATTTTGTTGTTGACGCCTTTTTAGATTAGATTTATGACGCGTCGTCTCCCCAGCCTCCCGGGAACATCCTCCCCAGGTTCCCCCCCATGACTAATTCTAATTGTTCGTCAGTTAAGTTCGCGCCGCACTCCTTGACGATAGCCGCGCTCTTGTCGTACCCGCACTCCAGCGTGACGTACGGGAAGTCGCTGCCCCAAACTATTCGCGCCGCGCCGAACGTTTCCACCAAAACTCGCAACTGATACGATTAACAAGAAAGTGTCAGTCTCTCGAAATGTGTATTACGTAAACAGTCAGAGGTAATCGTCCCTTCTGGTACGAGTATGGGCAATCAGGGAGGCGGAACGTCGTGGGTGGGAAAGTTCCTTACCTGTTCCCCGGTGCTCGTGTACGGCCATTGCTTCGCGTCGTCCGTCGCGACTCGGAACTGCGCGCTTGCTTTTATCGTGACCTGGGGGTACTCGTGGAGTGACAGCAGGGCTTGCCAGTTCGGGTCTTCCGTGCCTTTCACAAACCCAAAGTGGTCCATCATCACCCTCGTGTCAGGAAACTCGGCGAGCAAATCCTTTATATCCTCCAAGTGCGGGTGCAAGCCGTGGAAACACATGAAACCCACAAACGCGTCTCGTTCGCCCGCAACCTTGAACATCTCGCGCCCCACACTATTGGTCATCCGCTCGCCTTCAGGCCACAGCCCGGGGTTGAACCGCACGGCTCTGTAGACGCCAGTCGGGGTGAGCAACTCTTGCAAAGCGCTCGCGCCGCCGCCGTTCACGGACGGGTCCGCTAAACAACATCCCACGAATTTCGTTGGAAAACGAGTTATCACCCCGGTGACGTAGGAATGGTCGTACCCCAGGTTAATCGGCTGCACGATCAGCGCGCCGTCCACGCCCGCGAGTTCGAACTGCGAAAGCAAGGACTCAGCCGTGCCGGTAGTCGCCAACGATAAAGGGGGCTGCTTGCCTTCAGGGTAGGTGTAGGTTTCGGGGGAAGGCCAAACGTGCAGATGCGCGTCGAGGATTTTTTTACTCATCCCCGTTCCCGACGAAGCTTTCACAAACCTCTCCGTCCGGGCGAGGGCGACCACTGACTTTCGCTCGCTCGCGGAATAATTCGGGGCGACGGATTGGACGAGGTAGCTAGCACCGAGCGCGCGCGCGCGCGCTAACGGGTGGCGGTAAAGAACCCCGGCGCGCAGACCCGAAACACACGCCGCGTGCATGCCCGAAGTGCCAAGTTTGTGCCATGTTTCGTGATTTTTTCAAGCGCCCCGCCAAAAAGTCAAAAGGCAATTCGGAGGTGACAGTGGACAAGGTTTCCCCAACGCCGCAGTGGTGGTCGCGCGGGTGTGAGCGTCGGGGGCAACCGACTTGGCTTCATCGAGACGGTCCGCGTGCGTGGAGCGAGTCAGACCTAGAGTCGATCTCGAGGGTGTTGCCAAGAAAGTCCTTCGGCGTTCCCGGGTCGCGTTCAAATTCACCGCGTTTTCGCCGTGCCGCGCGCCGCGGGTCGGGGTTCAGGACGTATCAGCGTGCCCTGCAGCTCTGCAGCTCGGGCGGTGCTACCGGGCTCCACCGCGATGACCCCCGAAGTCAGCGCGCGCGTGGATGCTGATGTCCTGGCGCAAGGCGGCACCCGTTTGAACTTTGACGCACACGATTTGGCCGAGGCCCCCGGGGAGTCGCGTTATTCGTCGCAGACGCGTTATGCTTCAAGACCTTTCCTTAAAAACGCGGGCGCACGCCTCGGCCTGATGCTCACCGGCGCCGCGCTCGCTACCGCCGCGCACGCCGTGTTCGCGCTGGTGGGTGACGGCACCGGGTTTGTCGTTGAACAGGGTTCCATACCGATCCTCGGCGCGTGGGTACGGAAGTTCCTTTCCCTCGCATTCGGCGCCCCAGCCGATCCCGTGCGAAAATTCCTGGCCCGCGCGGACGTGCTTGGCGAAACCTCCGTTTCGGTGGAAACGTTTAAACGGGCGGGGTACGAGCGACGTGAGGACTTCTGGGGAATCACGGAGACTGAACTAGAAAACGCGCTGCAGGTCACGTCGCCGGTGCACCGACGACGCGTGGTGCGATTGGCGGACCGGATGAAAGCGAGCTCGGCGCGCAACGACCGGTTCACAGAAACCGGCGTTTCCATACTTTTATTTTTGATCTGCTCGGCGGCGTTTTTGGTCATCATCGCCGCGTGCGTCAACAAAACGTTCCGCAACCGACTAGGGGTGTACCTCGGAATCACGTGCGCCATTTGCTGGTTCCACATGAAAACGTATCTCGAACGTGTGAGGCTGAACAAGCTAAAAAAGAATGCTTTGCGGGGTTTGAACAAGTCGGGGTCACACAACGCGAGACCGACAACGACGAGGTCAACAACCCAAAGCGTTTCGTTGGTTTCGAAAAGTTCCTTGAAAAGCGTGGTGGGAGGGGAAACCCACCACCAACACGACGTGTTCCAAGACGACGACTCCGCGTTCGAAGGCAGCCGGCAAGGCTCACCCGATCGGGGTATCTTTGTGCCGTCGGTGACGAAACAAACCGTAACGCCCGCCGGCCTGACCGGGTCGCTGTGCGACGCCACGACGCGCGAGGCGGTTTTCCTTTTCCGCGAAAAGTGGCGTCTCGCGTCGTCGTTCCGGAAAGCGCGCGCGGAACTTCACAACTGGCGCAAATCGCGGGAGGAGTACCCGGAGTACGAAAGCGAGCTCGCGAAGCTGAAACTGCTCGTCCCGGAATCGGAGGTCACCGACGCGACCTTGCGTCTGTGCGGTGACCTGGACGACACGTACCGGCGGTTCTTGAGCGCGCAGGGAGGCAAGGCGGTGAAGGCTGAAAAGGTACGGCCGTAGCGCGTTTCCCAAATCCAGGCACCGGCCGTTTGATGCCCCTCTTTGACGTCCACTGTCATTAAACGGAAGGGTACTACATACAGCACAAGTGCACTGTTACCTGCTCTTTATGGAGTACAGGTTGACAGTCACACCACTACTATACCCAATCCCTGGTACACATTACGAAGTACACCCACACTCGCCGAGTCGCGACTGACCCTTTTTTTTTCCCTCGAAGATGTTGCGAAACACGATCGAGTGGCGCGCGAAAACCGATTTGGTCGGGAAAATGCGGGTCTGGCGTGATATTCCCTTTGATGTCCGGCAGAAAACGTACGAAGGGTACCAAAGCGGGTGGTACTCGTCGCACACGAGCCTGGGGTGTCCGGTGTACATCGAGCGAACCGGGAAGTTGCACCTGGCGAAAGTGCTGAAGCTTCTCTCGGCGGATGACGTCGTGGACCACCATATCCGCATGATGGAGTGGATGATGCGGGTTTTGATGCCTGAAATGCGGAAGCGGGAGGCGGAATGGAGTGACCGGAAAGCGGCGACGAAGGCGGAGAGTATGAAGAACTCCATGGAAGGGTCACCAGGTGGATCACCGGGTGGAGAACAGTCTGAAGACGACGACAACGACGAAGCCTCGCCGTACCCGGCGTCCGACAAGGTGATCAACGTTTTGGACATGAGCGGTTTGTCGACACGGATCTTGGGACGCGCTTCAATCGAAATCTTCAAGCGGTGCCTGCATATAGACCAGTCGTTTTTTCCCGAAATCATGTACCGGTGCTACGTCGTGAACTGCCCGGCGATGTTCCGCGTGGTGTGGGCCGCGGTCAAGCCGTTACTTGATAAGCAGATCCAAAAGAAAATATTCATCTACGGGAAAGTCGCGGGGAGGGTGAAGGACGAGATGGTGGATTTGTTCGGGGGGGTGGAGCGCGTGCCGTCGTTCCTGGGGGGCGAGTGCAAACGCGAATTGTTCAACTGCCCGCCCTGGGTGCTCAAACACATGGACGACGACAAATTCGTGTCGTGGGAAGTGCCCATCTACCCGGAAGCGGCGAGGGGATAGCTGGTACCGGTACTATTATTGAAAACAGATTTCTTATTTCTAAAATCGTTGGACTTCGTTCGTCACGTCGTTTCGTCTCGTCCTCTCGTGATTAAAAGTACCGCATCGCCTCCTTTCGGTGTCTCCAAGAAACGTCTCTTCCAAACCTCGTGGCCGCGCCGTGTAGCCTCGAACAATCGTCGTTTTTGAATCGCGGGAAGACGTGACACCGCCTCGCCACAAACGTGACGTGTCCCGTTGTTTTCGTCAGTGTTTCCCGCACACGCGCGTCTCCCCGTACCTTCACCCCTCTCTCCGCGTCACAACCCTTTCCATGGTGTTCTGTGCGCGCTTGCGCGCGTGGTTCCTCGCGGCACTCGCGGCACTCGCGCTCGCGCGCCCCGCGTCGGCGGTGCGCGTGGCGTTCGTGGGGGACACCGGCGTGGGCAACTCGGACCCCGCGTGGGGGTGGACGGACTGGCAAGGCGTGCGCCGGGGCGAGTACAAGGTCAACGGCGAGCTTTGCAGGAACTTCAAAGGCGAGCCGTGTCGCGGGTACTCGCGAGCCAGGGACGTGATCGCCGCGGCGAAGGACAACGGCGCGGAGCTTATTGTTCACGCGGGGGACTTGGACTACGAAAGCGCGCCGAAAATGTGGCGTTTGTTCGTGGAGGAAACGATCAGGGGCGCCGGGATGGATTTCGTGGCAGCGAAAGGCAACCATGACATGGACGGCTTCGATGGGGTGTCGAAGCTGTGGAGCGACCCTGTCAACGGGTACGCGGCGCAGTTACAAGGATTGAAACCAGGAGAGTGTTTCGGTAAGTACGGCGTCGACATGACCTGCGACTTCGCGGGCGTGACGATCGTGCTGAGCGACGTCGGCGTGGACCGAGCCGGGGAGAGCGCGAACAAACAGCAGTACGCCCAAATCGACAAAGCCTTGCGGGAATCAACAAACAAGTGGAAAATATGCGTCTGGCACATGAACCAGGAGGCGATGCAGGTTTCGTACAAAGGCGACGCCGTGGGGTGGGGGGTTTACGAGATTTGCCGGAAACACGGCGCGTTCATCGTGAACGGGCACGCGCATACGTACTCGCGGTAAGGGCCTTTCCCAATCACCACATTCCACTGACTGATTGCAAATACTTCTCCTGCGAAAGGACGTCTTCCCTCTGACGGCTGGTCCACACGGCGCGATGTACTTCTCCTGCGAAAGGACGTCTTCCCTCTGCCCTGACGGCTGGTCCTCACGGCGCGATACACGCGACTGACATTTCTTTTTACAATCTCAGGACGAAAGAAATGTCAAGGTTCGGCACCGCGCCGTACGGGTTCACGAACAAGGACCTGCAAATAGCACCCGCGGTGCGTGACGGAACGCAGCCCACGAACGTGATCCACCTTTCGTCGGGCGAAGACGGGAGCACCGGCGTCGCGGTGCTCGGGTTCGGCGGGTACAAAAACGAGCCGCAGCTCACGACGGCGCCGCACTGGGCGAAGATTTTCTCCTCCTCCTGTCTGCGCGGTGACCCGGTTTGCGAACAAGCGAGCGAGAGTAATAAATACGGGACCTTGATGTGCGACTTCGGTGACAGTGACACCGCGGAGTGCTGGGTAGTGACGACGGTGAAGAAAGACGCGACCCGGCGGGAAAAGCGAGCCGCGTACCGCAACCCGGTGGACAGGTTCTTTCTGGTCAACGGGAAACCCGGGACCGAGGTTAACGTCGCCGCAAGCGACGAAACCGCGCTGGGTTCCATCAAGTACGACGACCCTTCGGAAGAGTCTTTTTTGAAAGAGGACCCTTCGGAAGACTATTCCACTGATGACGACTACACCGCCAACGGCCGGAAGTTATCCGCCGCGCCGCGCGTTTCCGAAAAGAAACGCCCAAACCCAAAGCGCCACCGCCGAAAATTCGACGGCGACTTGAACCGCAACGATTGCGTCGACCGCCAGCCTCCTGAGCACGGCTGCGTCCAACAATCAAAGTGGGGGAAGTGCGACGCGGAGTTCATGGTCACCGCGGGCTTGTGCGCGAAGACGTGCGGCCGGTGCGTGGACACCACCCGGGGCGAACCGCGGGACTACGACGACGATTACGTGGAAGTGCGGGTCGACGAACAAGATTTCGCCGCCGCCGAGAAAGAAACCGACGCGCCGGCGCCCTCCGTTTTGGACGACGTGGACTTCGCCGCGATCGCAGACGACGTACTGTTAAGCTTGGACGAAGATAGCCTGGCAGACGTTGTCAACCGGTACGAAGACTCGTTCGAAACAATCGCGTGAGACGACACTAGTCTAGGTGAGACGGGAAGAGTTACGTGATTTTCAATTCAAAAAACATGGTTTTTTTTTGTCGCCAGATTTGTTCTCGGAAGCCTCGTCGCACAACGACGCGCACACGACACCCGGTACACGATGTCTTCCACCGCGACGCTCGGTGTGGAAACTCGCGTGCGGAAGAGAAAACACGATGCTAGCGCGGCTAACGCGGGCGAGGCCATCCCCGGCCTTCTCAACGACATCGTCGTCACTCACGTTCTGAGATCTGAAAATTTCGACGACCCAGCTCGGATGTTTAAGCGCCGTGCAGCGCCTGCAACGGGGAGGTCGCCTGTCGTATCAAGAACGCCTTTGTCAGGCAGCGGCAAGAGGCGGGCGCCTCGAGGTGCTGCAGTGGTTGCGTGCGAACGGCTTGCCTGTGGGACGCAGACACGTGCTCGTCTGCGGCGTTGGGCGGGCATCTCGAGGTGCTGCAGTGGGCACGCGCGAACGGCTGCCCGTGGAACGTGGACACGTGCTCGTACGCGGCGAAGGGCGGGCATCTCGAGACGCTGCAGTGGGCCCGCGCGAACGGTTGCCAATGGGACGAGGTAACCTGCGCGTTCGCAGCGAGGGGCGGGCACCTCGAGGTGCTGCAGTGGGCGCGCGCGAACGGCTGCCCGTGGGACGGGAGGACGTGCTCGTTCGCAGCGATGGGCGGGCATCTCGAGGTGCTGCAGTGTGCGCGCGAGAACGGCTGCCCGTGGGACGAGAGGACGTGCTCGTTCGCGGCAGGTGGCGGGCACCTCGAGGTACTGCAGTGGGCGCGCGCGAACGGATGTCCCTGGGACGTTGACACGTGCTGGTCTGCGGCGTTGGGCGGGCACCTCGAGGTACTGCAGTGGGCGCAGGCGAACGGCTGCCCGTGGGACGAGGAGACGTGCTCGATGGCGGCAGGTGGCAGGTACCTCGACATGTTGCGGTGGGCGCGCGCGAACGGCTGCCCGTGGAACGCGAACGCGGTGGCGCGTGAGTATGAGCAAGATGACGTGGTTATCTGGGCAACAGCGAACGGTGCGCCTGACGGTTCTGATGAAACCGACGAACCAGATGATTGGTGATGAATAGACTGCGTAGCAAGTGAGACGTGAATACTTAGTACCACACAACGTCTCGTTCGCCGCTACAACGCAAATCTATTTTCCCGTACATCCCTTACGTCCTCGCGACGGGAGCGCGATTGACCCACTCGGGGTGCGCAAACCCTGACCCATCCACGGACGTCCCGCACGACGAAGCCGCGCTGGTGCCTGAGACGTCCATGATGGATACCGGTGAGGCGGCCATTTTGGAGTTTGCGCCGAAACGCATCTCCCCGAGTTTTTTCCCCGCGCCGCCCACGCTCGCGTCGTTTTCTGACAGGGAAGGGAGGTACCCCGCGGATTTGGGTGATGCAAACGTTTGGGAAACAGTTTCGTGCCCGACGTTTTCGTTGTCAGCACCCGTCGCTTTGTTTAGGGTAGTGGCTAATCCCCCCTGTGCGTATTTCGCAACCGCTTCCACTGCGGCGAGGTCGGAGTGAATGGATAGGTCTCGCGCGGAATCCGAACGCGCGCCGCGTCCGAAGCCGCCGCCCAGCGTACGCTCGACGGTACCCAACGTCGGGAGAGCCGGGGCGTCGAACCCAACAGTCACCGCGTGCGCCACCCAGTCGCCGCGCATAGACGCCTCCTCCGCCTTGAGCGCCAGGGCTTCCACGCGAGCACGCTCTTCGCCTCGCGCCAGGCGGGCGCGCGTCTTTCCCAGCCACGCGAACGCGACGTCCGCCGCGGCGTCGCAGGTCTTGGCCATCGCGAGCGTCGCCGTGGCGAGTTTCCTGAAGTCATCCCGGCTCACAAACAGCTGCGCGCACGGCCTTACCCAGTGCGTCGCGTGGGTTTCGCCGTAGCACTGCCTCGCGGGGAGCGAGAACGCCATGACGTGCGTGGCGTGCTCTTCCCGCAAGCGAGCGTTCAAAAGCGCGGCGCCCGCGGCGGTGCGCACAGGCACGCGCACGTGCGCCATAAACGCCGTGCACTCCGCAGGCACCAGGGTTTCCGTCCCCCAGGCGTTCGACAGGAACTCCTGCGCCCACACCGCGAGGCCGTGATTGTACCCTAAAATGTTCGCTTCGCCAACTTTAGACCGCCACCGCAACGCGTCCCCCACCGCGACGAGCGGGGTGTAATCCCTTGTGCCGGTGTACTGGAACCGCCGCTCGTACTCGGATAACCCGGCTAGGGCGTTGGGGTCGAAGTTCGTCGTGACGCTGTTGGAGCACACCGCGCCCACCACCGAGGGCTGGATGTGCGCCTGACACCCCCTCGTTACCCACAGCATCGCGCTTCCCTTCGGCGAGTACAGCCACTTGTGCGCGTCCGCCATGAGGTGCGTCACCCCCGCCTGCTCAAGCGATTTCATATCCAAACGCACTTGCCCGAGCGCGTGCGCGGCGTCCGCCCACACGCACGGCACGTTTCTCAATTTGCACACCCTTGCCATCACGACGACCGGCATGACCGCACCAGGGCAGCTCGCGATGTAGTCGAAGGTCACGAGGGCGACGCGGCGGCCGCTCGCCGCCGCGGCGTCTATTGCGTTCGCGAGGGTTTCGTGGAGGGGCGCGCCGTCTCGGCCGACCGGCGCGGTGGCCCGGCCGCGGAACTCCACCGGAAGGGAAACCACATCAGCGCCAACTAAATCCGCGGCGTGCTGTAGCGCGTTCTTCACCATCCCATACGCAGTCGAAAGATGAATCACAACGTCCCCCGCGCGTAGCTCCGAGGCGCGAATCACCGCCGTCGCGGCGGCCGTGCAGTTCTCAACGAGCACCAAGTCTTTCACATCCGCCATCACGTACGCGGCTAAGTCACCCCGTGTCGCCCGGAGCTTCATCGCCGCCACGCCGAGCATCCACTCGTGAGGAGACGTTTCGCACTGCACGTGGTACGCCCACTGCTTCTGGAGAACCTGTGGTCAGCGGGGGGAGGCGGCGCGGGAGAAAGCGAACGAGTCCGTCAGAAAATGAATTCGTCGAAAACAGGCCTCGGGTGAAAAACGCGCCAAAGAGACCTCGCTGGCAGCCACGTCCTCGAGGAAGGGCGCGGGGGTTCGGCCACGTTCGGGTCACATGTGGTGGTCTAGTGCTTTGGCCTTACCTCCTTGACTGGTGTGCCGTACGAGGCGTTGAAGTTGACGTTGTCCTGTCTCACGAAGAACATATCCCGCATGCCTTGCGATCCCGGTGCGGGGGTGGTGGTTTTTGTGTTGAGCGTGGGCGTCGACGCGACGCGCTTCATCGGCGACCCGCCCGCGTCGCGCATCTTGGACGAAACGTTTCGCGTGATGGCGACGCGGCCGGTAAACGCGGCGCCGCGCGCGGCGACGTGCGTTTTGAGGTCCGCGAACGACGACGACGACACGTCACGCGTTGTCATCGAAGTGAACTGCGGTGGCGTCGCGGGCGCGACGGTCGTGTGGTTCACTGGGGCGGTGGCCAACGGAGACGACCCACTAAGACGCTTCGCATGGAAGGTGCCGTCCATGGCAGAGCCGGCGAGTGCGTGGTTCCGCGAAACGCGAGGCTCGGATTGCGATTCCGTGGGTCGTGCCGCGGAAAGATCGTGAGCTGTCAACGTGCGATGCCTCGGAAAAGCCCGAGGAGAGGTCGCGCGCGCGCTGTGTGTCGCCTGCGCGCATCCAAAGGTTCGTTCGGTCATAAAACCCCGGGAAGGCGATCTGGAATTTGGCGCCAGCTGCCAGTCGAAGGGAGTCGATCCAACTGGAGCTGGCATTCACAATGTCCGCGACAGCAGATGTACAGCAAACAGGCTGCTAGGACCAAATAAGTAGCTTCCATAATCCGGCCAGCGGTTCGCAGCCCCCCGCGGCTCGCTTTCTTCGTGAGTTTGCCGTTGCACGACGTTGTTGCTTTCGCATGCGTGTGCATCATCACATCCGCGCGCGGCCGGCTCCGGCGACGCACGGATGAGTTTCTCTCGCGGGCGGAGACCCACCCTGGAGTACGAGCGCCCGAAGAGCGCTGTGCCGACGCGGAGTGTGGTGGACCCGCGTTTGGTGCTCAAGTTGCCTCCGCCCGCGCCAAAGCCGGCACCCATAATCGCGCACGGGCTCCGAACCTTCGGAGGCATCCGCCGGGAACCACCGGGCGCGTCCGCTGCCCCGGGTGCGTCACCCTGGGGCACGCCTGACCTGCCCGACCACCCGCGGCCGTTCAGCGCCGTGCCCCGGACCCGGCGCGCCCGGCCTCCTCCCGTGGGAGGCACGGACAAATCACGAGGCGTGCGCGATGAATATCGAAGGTACGTGTTGCGCGTTTCCCAAATCCCGCTGACAGTTTTTCAAGCCCCTCTTTGACTACACTAGTTTCATTCAAAGGAAGTACTTCACACTAGTAACGTACCTACTACGGGCAACGTTTACTGGCGTACTGTGGTAAATTGACACAGTACTAGTGATACTGTTACCATGGTAACTGTTACAAACCACACTCGCCGACTCCAGACTGACCCTTTCTTTTGTTCATTGTAAGGCTTCGATTCACGCTCCGCAACCGCGCGGGGCCTGGCGTGGACGGTCTGGAGCGGTGCCTCGCCGCGTTCGCGGCGTACGACCCGCACCGGTTGGGGGTAATTGCGGTGGTGCATTTCGCGCGCGCGCTTAAGAACGCAATGGACGTCAACTTGAGTCAGGCGCAGTCCGCCTGCGTCGCCAAAGACTGCGGGGCGGAGTCGCCGAAACATCCGTCGGTCATCACCGGTTTCCAACGCGTCGATTACTGCGCGTTTCTCAAACGGTGCTTCCCGAGCGAATCACTTGAGCTGGGGGTGATGTCCAGTGAGGACCGAATGGCGGTGGCTACTGCCGTGCACAGACCGCTGAATGGAACCAACAATCAACCCTCCTCGGGTTTCTTGTCCGCGAACACGAGCGCGGTGTCCTCCGTGGCGCTGCAAGAGGAGGGTGGGTACGAAACAACCACGCGGGATGGCACTTTTTTCGATCAGGCGAGTGAAACCGATTTGGCGGAGGAACCGTCGCCAAGCGGCTCCGACGGGAGCGCAAGGGACGCGTACGCCGCCGCGGCGCACCACGGCACAATCGCGGGGGTGCGGAACCTGAACGTGTCGCACGAGGTAGCGTACCCCACAAGGCGCGGGCCGGGCCATTTGGGCGGCAACGCGTTTCGGAAACGAACCTCGGACGTCACCAAGCGGACGCTTCAGGGCGAAGGTACGTATCGTATTAGGTATTTCCCAAATCCCGCCTCCCTGTTCGGCCCGATTACGGGTGACTGTTTACTCTATCACATTACGAAAGACTGACACTTTCTTTTATGTATCGCAAGCGACTCGTAGAATTCCGGAAGAAAACCAACGCGAACCGCCTCTTTCGTTGTTTCACGGCGCGCGCGCGCCGGCTCGGAAACCGCCCGGGCTGGCTGACACCAACGCCCCGAAACACGAAGCTGCGATGGCGTCCGTTCGAGACAAGCTTCGCGAGCGGTTCGGGGTGTTCGCGCGAACCGAAGGGAGCGGCGTCCATGCGTTGCGCAAAACGCTGCTCGCGCCGTTCCCGGCCGTGCCAAAGAAAACGCACTTCGACTTTCGCGAGTTCCGCCGAGCCATGGCCGCGGTGAACGTGAATTTCCGGAAAACGCACCAAAGGTCTTTGTTCGATGCCCACTGCGACGTGAACTCGCAGTTGCTCTGCGTGGATTCCTTTTGCGATCACGTCGTGAACGGGGACGGGGGTGCGGGTTGCGACTACGAAGGCGGCGCGCCTTTGGTTGCCGAATTCGGAAACGAAAACGAAACGTATTTTTTACAAAACCTCTCCGACTCGGAGACGTCGACGCCGTCGCCGGCAGGCCGCGGCAAGCGCCCCACGGACATCACCCAGCTTGGGCACTTGAACGGCACCCCCCTGCGTTCGATGCTCCCGGAACGCACCAGGGGTGAGCCGCTTAACGTGTACAACCACGACACGTTCTCGCCTTTGAAAGACACGTACGGAAGGGTGTTCGGCTCGGCGACGAACCGCGCGTTGCTCGCCGCGAAACAACCAAATAACAAGTTCGACGCCGATTCAGGGGAAGCACGAGGCATGCGTACGCTACGGCTACGGCTAACACAGCGGTTGCAGGCCAAGGATGGCGACGGGTTGTTTTTCATGAAGCGGTGGCTCACGTTTGCCGTGGGGGACCGGTTCGCGTCGCTCGACGAAAACGAGTTCACGAAAGCACTTCACGCGATGGGGCTGAACCAGCCGGCGGAGCGCACCGCGCTTTTTGCGGCGTTCGGCGCAACAACCGGGTACGTCGACGTCAAGACGTTTTGCGCCGCAGTCGTGGAGTACGAGGTGAAGTAGGAGTAGTATGCGTTTTCTTTTGTCATCGGCCGAAAAAACGTTTCGGGAAAACAAAAGTACCTGGTAGCAGTGCTTGTAAAGTGAGTAAGTACTTGTAAAGTAAGTAGTAAGTAGTAAAGGGGTGTCACGTCACGCTCTCGTTACTTTTCCGCCGCAATCATCTCTTTCGAAACTTTGTGTATCGAATCCACCAGAAACGCGACCTTCTCGGGCGACTCCCACCCCATCAAACCCGACCCGAGGTTGGCGATGTACTTCTGCGGCCCGAACTTGGTGAGCATGACCCGCACCGCGGCTTCTATTTCTGCGTCGGTGCCTCCCTTTGTCGGGTCCTTGTGCAACAGGTCGGGGTCGAAGTTCCCTTGCACTTGTTTCGGCGTCGTCCCGCGCGCCGCCGCCTCCGCCGCCAAACAAGCCCTCGCGTCGTCGCCGGCCATCACCCGGTCCACAGTCATCACGTCGTACCCCGCTTTCTGCATTGCTTCCAGGCCGTACGCACCGGCGTCGCGCGCGAACCCCAACAACGGCACGTCCGGGTGCTTTTGTTTGATTTCAACCGCGATCCTCTCGATGCACGGGTAGGCGAACTCGTGAAACTCGGGTTCGTCGATGTGCTCGCACATGGCTGGCACGATTGAAAAGAAAGTGTCAGTCGGTCGTGATGGGTATGAGGGATTGGTATGAGGGATTGGAAAGGGTATACTGTACTCCATAGTATGAGTGAACAGTCAGGGTAACAGTCCGAGAGAATAGTCACTTCTGGTCGTAATAGTCCCTTCGTCAGGACGAGTATGGGCAATCAGGCAGGCGGTGTGTGGTGATTGGGAAAGCCCCGCACCTTCAAACACCTGTACCATGTGCACGCCCGCGTTTATTTGCGCGTCCAGGTAATCAATCACCACGGTTGTGAGTCGATCCAGAACCTGTTTCGACTCAACCGGGTGGTCTTTCAGCCACCGCATGCCAACCTCCGTGTTCTTTTTCGACGACCCGCCGACCATGTAGTAAAACAGCGTCCACGGCGCGGCGCTGAACCTTACGATTGTAAAAAATAAATGTCAGTCTCTCGGGCCATGTGTATGAGGGATTGGTATGCGTAAACAGGCAGGGTAACAGTCCGAGGGAATAGTCGCTTCTGGTCGTAATAGTCCCTTCGCAGGACGAGTATGGGCAATCAGGGAGGCGGTGTGTGGTGGGTGGGAAATACGTACCCGATGAGCGGGACGCCCAGCTTTTCCGCCTCGATGCACCGGTTGATTTCCTTCACCGCTTCGATGACATGGCCCAGTTTGTCCTGAACGTCCACGGTTTCCGGTAACCGCACGATGTCTTCCGGGCCAGAGAGAGGGTTCGGGACCAAGATGCCCTTGCCCCCCGGCATCTCCACGTCGATGTTCATCGCCTCGGCTATGACCAAAATGTCGCTGAAAAGAATGCACGCGTCGATGTCGTACCTTCGCGCGGGCTGAAGCGTGCACTCCGCCACGTCCTTCGGGTCCTTTAACAGCTGCAAAAAGTTCTTCCCAGTCGTTTCCTTGTACGCAATATACTCGGGGAGGTGCCGGCCGGCTTGGCGGAACAGCCAGACCGGGGTGCGGTCCACCGGCTCGCCCTTCGCCGCCCTGATCATGGTGTCGTTCGAGGGCGTCGCGTTCGCCAAAGGCTTTTTCGTCACAGACGGAGCGGTCTGAGCGGCTTGCACACTGCAGGGTTGAGGTGTTTTGCAGTGGTGGTGGTGACACCATGGCGGGAAGGCGGGTCAGGGACGAACGAGTCACGGGTGGGTGGCGACATCGCGAGCTTCACATCGGAATCGGATTCGGTCGTGGTGGGAAACAATCGGCGATGGACACCACGCGCGGGTACGTACCGAAGCGGCGCGCGACCTCTAGCGCGGCGGGTCGCGGAGACCCGTTTGGACGCCACCGCGGCGGGGCCGAGTCTCGCGGCAATTGTCAGAGAGGCAGACATGGCGGACGTGAGCGTCCGCGGAGGAGAGTGCAGCGACCCATTTTAACAAAAACCGTATCGCAAAATCTCCGAAGGAGATCTCGGAACAGGACTGGTCGAAAAAGTGCCTCTTTCGATGCATCAAACCTTGAAAAGTTGCGATCAAAACGGTGCGATGAAAAATGGTCTTGCGATCAAACCTGCAAAAAGCCTATGAAATCCCAATTTCGTCCAGCTCGCAAAAGCGCCGACTCTCGTTCGGCAGTTTTCAGTGTTGTCTCGGCCGCCGCGATGCCCGCCCCCAGCGGCCACGGGCAGCGCAACAAGAAGCACAACCATGGGAAGCACGCTTCCAAGAATACCCGTGCCAAGCACAAAGTCGCCGGGGAAGATGCGCCGCACCGGAGGACCATCAAGGTTCGTGGTCCAACACACGAGGCCTGGCCGCCGCCGCCGCCGAGTGCTCCCCGAATGTCTCGCGTCGTCTCTCCGCCTCCGCTCGCCGCGTCGTGCGCGTGTGACTGACCCTCAGCTTCTCCGTCCGTTCATACCCGCCCCTTTTCTGTTTCTCTCTGCGTTTCTCCAGACCGGCGTGGGCATCGGGAACAAAGCCGAGCGCGCGCTTCGTGCGAAGCAGATCCGGGATGCGAGAAGGGTTGAGATTTTAGACGAAAAACGGGCGAGCCGCGCCGCGCCAAAGGTGGTGGCGCTGTTGGCGCTTAACGACAAGGTCGATTTGCGCTCTTTCATTACGCAATTCGCGGAAGCGGCTGGGGTGACCGATCCAGCCGCAGTGGCCAGGGCCGTGTTGCAGAACCCCGACCGGCCGTGCACGTTCGACGTCCCAAGGCACCGACACCGGCTGTCGCTTCTGTTGACGCGCGGCGACGATTCGCTAGCGGCGCTGGAGGCGGTGAAAGTCGCGGATACCCTGCTTGTCATCGCGCCGGTGTGTTGCGGGGACGAAAAAGACAAAGAAGACGGGGACGACGATTTGATGGATGACGACAATCAATCCACTCAACTCGCGAAAAAAACATACGACGCGTCGCGCGACTTGGGCGCGAGCGCCGAACCCAGCGATGCGGTAAAAAAAACCCTCACCGTGTTGCGCGCGTTTGGGTTCCCCGGCACGATCACGTGCGCGCTGGTGGGTTTGTCCAACGTCGCTCAGAAGAAAAAAGCCGCCACGAAAATCGCAGTAACAAACACGGTCACGAAAGCGCTGCAGATCCCACAGGACCGCCAAAAGAGCGTTCCCTTCGACACCAGGGCCGAGCGCCTGGACGTGGTAAGGACAGTCACTGAGCAGCGCGCGACGAATCCGCTTTGGCGCAATCAACGCGCGTACGTGTTGGCGGAATTCGCGGAGTGCGTTCCTGAGGCCGCCGTGCTCGTCACCGGCCCAGCCCCCGCGGTGGAAAACGTCGCCTCCGAGCTAGTCACCGTGTGTTTGGAAGGGTACGTCCGGGGCGTCGCGCTGAGCGCGGAGCAGCTGGTGCACCTTCCTGGCATAGGGGACTTCCCATTGGCGAGGGTGGAGGCGGCGACGCCGCGGTTGGTTTCGGTTGGAGGTGACGCGGGCGTGAAAAACGACGGCATGGAAGGGTTTGGCAACGAAAACCGCACCATCGCCGTACCGTCCGCGGCCGGCACGGAGCGGCCCGTCCGCGAGAACGTCCCGGACACCCTAGCGGGCGAGCAAACCTGGCCCACGGAGGAGGAGATGGCGGAGGCGAGTTCAAACGCGCCGAAAAAACCGAAAGGCTGGTCCGATTACCAAGCCGCGTGGATCCCGGACTCTGGGCTTTCTTCCGGGGGCGAATCTTCCGATGACGAGGACGGCGTCGGGGATGACGCCGCGATGGGAGACGGAGACAACGGTTTGGACGGCGGGACGGGAGAGTTTGACGACGCCGACGCCGACGCGTCGGAGTCCGACGAGGAGTGGGTCGACCGAGGCGACGGCGCTGGGGAGTACGGCAGCGACGTGGATGAGGAGACGATAAAAAACCTAAACGAAGCGCAGCGGGACAGTGTCAAGCGATCGACGCTAGCGTCCGCGGAGACCGAGGAGCTTGACTTCCCGGATGAAACAGACACGCCGCTTCACGTCCCGGCGAAAGAGCGGTTCGCGCGGTACCGCGGGTTGAAGAGTTTCCGCAGCAGCCCGTGGGACGCCAAGGAACAGCTCCCGGTGGAGTACGGCCGGGTTTTCGCGTTTGAAAACTACAAAAGGGCCGCGCGACGCGCCGCGGAGGCGGCTGATGTGCAGAGAAACGCGTTGGACGCTGTGGAGGTGGGTGTGTACGTGCGCCTCGTCGTAACGGGCGTCCCTAAAGTCGCCGCGCACGCGCTGCTCGGCGGCGTCGGGGCGTACACGTCAACCTCAACGGCGGCGGGGTGCTCGGGGATCGGCGGTGCCGTGGGCGGTTGCGGCGTAGGCCCAGCGTGGAGCGGCTGGTGCGGGGGCGCAGGCGCCGTGGTGTTGTCCTCGCTAATGCAGCACGAGTCGAAACTCACGGTGATGCACTACGGCGTGACCAAGGCGACTTCGTACGACGCCCCGTTGCGAAGCAAAACACCGCTTTGGTTCCACGTGGGTTTCCGGCGCGAGCGGTGCGCGGCCATTTTCAGCACAGATTCCCTGGGCGACAAGCACAAGTTCGAGCGGTTTCTTCACGCCAGACGGCCCTCCATGGCCACGGTGTACGCCCCGGTGGTGTACGGCCCGGCCCCCGTGCTGGGTTTCAGGGAGGAGGTTGTGTTTACAAACGGGACCGCGAGCATCGCCGCCCAACTGGCGCTAAGCGGTTCCGTCAGAAAAGCCGACCCCGATCGCGTTATTTTGAAAAGGATAATCCTAACAGGAGTGCCCTTCAAAACGCACAAAAGCAAAGCCGTGGTGAGGTTCATGTTCCACAACCCGGACGACATCCGGTGGTTCAAGCCGCTTGAGCTGTGGACGAAGTACGGGATGCGGGGAAAAATCCGCGACGCCATAGGTACGCACGGCATGATGAAGTGTTTGTTCAACGGCGTTATTCAACAAAGAGACACGATCTGCGCCACCATGTACAAAAGGGTGTATCCCAAGTTTTTGCTAGCGTGATGTGTTACTTTTTGGAGTGTGTTGTGATGAAGACTACGAGGTATTACGAGAGATATCTCTCATTATTTCACAACTTTTCGTGTTTTTTAATCTTTCGCCCCGCCGCGCGCGTGTCCCTGTGTGCTTCGTGTATCCGTCTTTCGACGACCAAGGGGTTTAGGCACACGCATGCGGGGCAGATTGTATGGTTGTTCGATTGGCTCACTCCGACAAAACGTCCACGATCAGTCGTCATCCTTGAACTCGCGTCGGTCCAAGTACCGGTTCGGGCGCAGTTCGTCGATTTCTGACTCGCTCATCTGCTCCCCCGTCGCTTTCAGAGTGGCGCGGTTCAGTTCGCGAATCTCCTCAAGACGCTCCTTGTCGCGTTCCTCCTGCGGGTGTGTGACACGTGAGTGGGTTTGTGGTCAGTGGTGAACGGCAGTTGGCACGGAGTGGCGTGAGTGTGAGTGTCACTCAAGCGATCGCCCCCGGGGCCGATCCACAAAGCAGCGGAAAGGCGGATAAGCCAGGCGGACGCACGCACCTGCATCACGAAGAAGATGGGGATGCCGAGACCGGCGCCGAGGCCGACGACCGCGGCGACGATGATGGTCATTGTTTCCTCGCTCAGAGCAACCTGCGCGAGCTCGGCGGCGGCGCAGGTGACCGCGGCGTCGCCGCGGCGCGTGCGCGACGCCACAACGCGGGGGGCGCGGGAAACGGGAAGGCGCGTGGCCTTCACGACGCCGCGAGCTCCTCGCACGGACGCGGGCGCCGTCGCGCGGACAGAGACGGAGTGGCACGCGAGAGCGGCCATCGCGTAAACTGACTCCTGTCGTCCGCGACGGGAGAAGTGATTGAGGCGCGCGAAGGGGGACGGCACAATCACAGTGGAAAACACCCGCGCCACGTCGACAAAGGATTTGCTGCCGGCTGCCAAAATGGAGAAAGTCAAAAATAAATCCGCCGATTCGTGAAAAGACCTCACACAGGCAAACAGTCTCATTTGTGACTTTGAAAAATGACGGTTAGTATCCGTTTGCAGAGTGAGTTATTCGAGAATTCGAAGAGTTTCTTTTTCTTCCGGCAGCCGTGGGAAAAGAAGAAATAAGTCGATCGAAGAGTTTGTGTTCAGCACGAGAGCGCGGTAGGGTAAGTAAGTTCATTCCCAGTATGCACAACTGGCGCGTTGAACGCGCCGCTACGAACGGACCGGCACCGTCGCCGCCGGTGTTCCCGGAACACCCGCGCACCCACTTTCCCTCCCCGGTTGTTTCACCCGCGCCGGCTTCAAAGAAGCGGCATCCAGTCATTTCCATGTCAAGATTCCCACCATCGGGTACGCCCACACCCCGCCCTTTGTACAAAACAGTCCAACTACTTTCACCTCCCCGACCGCAAACCCATCAACACCCCCGCGCTGAGCTCGGCGCTGAGTTCCACGTCGCCCTCGTCGTCACCGCCGCGCGTGCTGGGAGGGGCGAAGCGGACGTCCACCGAAAACGCGCTGGAATCCGCCATGGCGTGCGAAGCCGGCGCTTCGGTCTTCTTTGCCGTCCCGATTAAAGTCACAGCAGGTACCTGCCGAAGCCGCCCGGACACACGACGGTGCTGCGTGTCGTTGTTGCCGCTGTCCTTCAGCCCGTTGTCCCTGTCCTTCGCTGCAACAGCATCACACACACCCCGTGTTCGCTTGAAAATCTCATCCCCTCCCTCGGCGCAGTACAGATCGGAAAAGTCGCCGTGCACGGACCCGGTGTCCCCGTCGTGGTCTCCCCGCGACTGCGCGCCCCCCAGGGCCCCGCTTCGGCCTCCGTCGAACCGCGGCGGCGAGTTCGTGGTCGCTCCGGAAGCGCACACCTCCGCTAGCGCGTACGCCCCTCTGGACACGTTCACGAACCGCACGTCCTGCGAAAGCCGGCTGTACACGGTGTTACTCGGCGTGCGCCCGCCGAGCTTCACCAGGTTTTTACGCTGAATCACACGCACCATCTCCGAAACTTGCAGGCCGTCTCTGCCCGCGTCGAGAAGAAGGTGCCGGCACGCGTCCGATAGGGACTTGAACGGAGGCGACCCGGTCGGGTCGTACGTGCCGAACCCTGGGGCGTGGACGGACTCGCCGTGGCCGTAGATGGGGGACCCGGTGTTTGCGCCGGCGCCCACACGGTTGGAACCGCCGAACTCGACGCCGGCTGAAAAATCCCCCGGGCCCAACCGCTCGTCGCCGCGCACCGACCGGCGCGGCGACGCGCACGCGGAGCCCGCCTCAAGGCGCGCTATTGTCGCGTGCCCGACTCGCGGGCCGTGCGACAACGGCTGGGTTCGTACAAACTGGCCGTTCTTAAAAACGCTCGCGGTGAGGTCGGACAAACTGGTGCCGCCTCCGTCGGCGCCGCGAGGTACACCGCGCGGCTCGGAAGTCACCGCCGAGGACAGCGCGGCGCCGCGAACGAGCCACGCGCCCGCGGTTCCCGTGAACGCCCATCCCCGCCTAATACCCGACACCTTCGCGCCCCGTTTCTGGAACATATCCCTCGCCCATACCTGGCCTTGCGAGTCGCTAAACACGACCACGTCCCGGTTCGTGCCAGCGCCGGTTCCATGCCCCGCGGGGAGCGCGACGGTTATTTTTTGCCGATCCGCGTCGTCGCCCGTGGACGCACATTTCACCACAACCCCCTCGGTCCAGACTTTGTTCAAAAACACGTCAACCTCCTCGCCGAGAGTACGGCCCTCCACTGGAAGTGAAACAGAAGGAGGGCACGGGCGCACGCGCTTGGCCAGCGCCCCGAGGGTGAAGGTTTCGGGGACGGGGGCGGGGTCGTCGTGTTCCTGCGGGCGACGCGCGATTGAAAAAAAGGTTAGTTTTGTTTGTACTGGAAAACACCGCGTATGGGTCGGATCGAGTTCGGGAGGGGAGTCCTTGGTGGTCGTCGGCGTGTCGTCCCAGGGGAGATTCGACGGTGTCGTGATGCGTGGGGTGGTGCCTTGACGTACCGTGTCGAGTTTGATGGTCACGGATTCGCCCTCCGCTACCGCAACCACGGTCGCGGCCCGCCACTCCCCGCCCCGGCCGATGGTCGGGTCGTAGACGCATTTCCCGAGCATCTCCACGGCGAGGCCGGGGGTGTAAAAAAGCGCTTTCGCCGCGCTGCATCCGGACACCTCGGAGTCGGACGGGTACTTGCGTTTGCGGTTGGCGCTCTGTTTGCGAAAGGAGGGTTATCGTGGGACGCGTTAGCAACGAAACTGGACGCGGGGAACGGGAGCTCGCGACGAAGGCGAACGCGCGGAAGCCGGCGGTGTCCGAGCATTGACATTCACGGGAAACGACCATCGGCGAAACGCGCTGGTGTGTTTTTGGAAAGACGCGACGCGAGATTTCAAGAAGACGCGGGGGTGGGGAGGGAACACGGGACGGACCTGGAAACCCGTGCGCTCGGAAACGAAGCTCTCCAGGGCGCCGGTATCTGTGCCAGGCAGGGGAAGGTTCGGGACACGCGTCAGCGCGGGAAGGGGGAACCGCGCGCGCGCGAGCGGGGGCGCACCCGCGTTGTCTCAAATCGGCCAAGCACGCGTGGTTCTTTAATTTGGGGCACGCGAGGCGAAGGAAGCCGCGCGCGTCTTGACGCGCGTTTCGCGAAACGACAGAAACGCGGCGCTTGGGAACGTATCGGGAAGGGACGTACCCGTGCGCAACGCGTACGTCGCCTTGCACACGAGCGAGAAGTTGGAATCTGCGACGAAGACGGGGTGTTGGGTGGGTGTAATAGGTCAGCGGGTGACTCCGTGCGCGCGCGGTGCGTTTGGGGTGCATTCTTTTCAAGGGGTCGTGGGGGAAGGAAGAAGGCGCGCGCGCGTACCTTTGGAAAGCTGCCCCACGATTGTGTTCGCGGGTGTGTTGCCACCGAGCTTCGCGAGACCGCCGTCGCGGATGTGGTGCACGATCTCCGCCACCTGGTGCGCGGGGAGGGAAGGGGGGAGGGAAGAAAACTCAACACCGGCGAGAGAGCAGAGAGGACGGCTTCTTGAATTTTGCGAAGAGGGGGTGCACGGGGTGCGTGAGCGCGGCGGTGCGAACGCGCGCGGACGTACCGTCAGACCTCCCGGCCCCGCGTGTTTCAGAACTTCGTAGCACGCGTACTTGATCGTCCCTTCCTTAAACGGAGCGGAGCCTTCGTGGTCGCCGACGTGCTCGCTCATCGCACGGGACGTGCCTGGTTTTCTAAACCGTGGTGGAGCCGTCGCGATGCGGATTCCCGTGTTGCAGCGTGTGACGCGCGTCGCCGAAACGTGCGACGCGAACGCCGGTTTCGCGAACCGCCGCGCGTTTAAGCGAGTTCGCGGAGGGAAGGTACGGTTCCACACACTTTGCGCGCGTGCGCGCGTGCGAAGAAGTGCCGCGCGCGAGATCCCGGCGCGCACAAAGGGTTCTTGGGAAGCGGTCGCTCTTTCTCAGAATGTTTTTAATCTCTTTGATGTTTTAGTTGACGGTTCGATTAAGGTCGTTTTGTTTGTATGAGCAAACAGTTAGAACTTATTTTGGTTTCGGAGTTTAATGGCAAAAACTCCGACATTAAGTTTGCGAGGCGATTTGAATTCTCGCTGTCACTTTTTCCCGACTGCTCTGCACCTGCCTCTGCAGCAAAATAACCAAAAAAATGAGAGCTGGAGTTGTTCTCGTGAAGCTCGCGTGACTTGAGACCTCTTCAAAGGCACCTTGCGGGTCGAACCACCGTTGCGTGGGTCAAATATTAATTCTCACCGCGAAATTGACGCGTCACCTCGGCTGAATGCTCGGCACCTCGAGAATCGTATTCTATTCGCAGAATCGTAAATTCGCAAAATCTCTGACCTTTGTAAACGGAAACCATAAGCTGATCAGAGGGGCACGCCCCGCGCCACTCCCTCCCTCACCAACGCAACATGTCTGCCGTGTCATGCTCCGCCGTGTTCGGCCGAACCGTCTCGACGCCCGCGAAGGTACGTCACGCGTCGCGAGAGCGCGATTCCGCTCGATTGCCCTCGGCACCTCAACACGGTGGAAGCGCGGACCAAACGTCGTTTGAACCTTTGCCTCATCCCTATTTCGCGCAACCTCGTCTGACCCGACTCCCTTCCCGTTCCTGACACCACACAGGGTCGCCGCATGGTCGCGAAACGCGTCGCGGTCAAGGTTCAGGTACGATTTTTTCCCACCCCCAAGCGTTCGCGTGGTAGGAGTAGTTACGTTTGGGTGTTGCCGATAAAGTAACAACGAAGTCGCAAACTAACAACACATCCTTCGCGCCCGCCACGCCCGCCACGTCCCAACCTCCACAGGCTTCCAAAGACACGTCCCCCGTGAACCTCCCCGTGACCCTGGCGGTGACCACCGCTGTGGTCATCGCCCTGACCGGTGACGTCCCATACGCGCTCGCGTCCGACCGCGTGTTGTCCCCGTCCGAACCGGGGTACATCAAAGATCTGCGTGTTAACCCGGGCAAGTACGAGGCGTACGCGGCGGCGCAGGAGGCTATCGCGAGGCTGCCCAAAGCCCCCGCGATGGGTGTGGCGAAGAAACCGGCGCCTGCAAAGGCGGTCAAAGCTGTCCCCAAAACGGAGAAACAAGCGAAAACGCCCGTTCTCAAAACGGCCCAAAAGAAGGCGCCTTCGGTGAAGCCGCCGTCGCCGCAGCCGCGGCCCGGCGCGCGCGCCGCGGCGGCCGCGCCGGTTATGGAACCGAAACCGAAATACGTCAGCAGCAAAAAAGAAGTCGTGACGAGTAAGTTCGGCGGTATTGGCGAAACCGCGGTGTTCGGGTCACTGGTCACTGCGTTGTTCTTCGTGAGCACCAAGAATGACGAGTTCGTTCCGACATCGACTGGCGTGGCTAAAACCGGGACGTCCGCGAAGAGCGACGCCAGCGCAAAAGCAAACGCGGCGGTTGCCCCCGATTCGGTCGCCGCTCCCGCGAACGCCACGGAGGCGCAGGCGTGGATCAACACCTGGAGAAACGCGAGCCTTGCGGAAGAAGGCGAGAAAGAGGCGGGTTTATACGCCGCGGAAGCTGCGCAAGCCAACGGCAAAATCGCGCAAAAGTGGATCGATACCTGGGTCGTCGCCACGGCCACGGACCCGGAAGACGTCGACGCGAGCCGGAGGTACGCGGACGAAGCCGCGGCGGCGAGGGCGGCGGATGCGCAGCGGTGGATCGACGACTGGTCGGAAGCAGTACGAAACAACGCAGTCGTCGCGACGAAAAAGACCGGTCTGTTCGCCAAGCTCGGCGCCAAAATCGGCGGGTTGTTTAAATCAGGGAAGAAATAGGGCGACCGCGCGTTTCGACAAAGACGACTCCGAAAGCGACTCGCTCGGGAAGAAAGGAAACAAATAGACCGGAAAGAAAGTAACAACGTAACAGTATCAATATCACTAGATTCCTTATGTACAAACGACGCTATGGTTCCTGTGCGGGATCGTGGTTTTCGTCGTCGTACCCATCCGTTGGGGTTTGTACCGTGTTGATCGAAACGAAACCCAACGCGGGTTCGTCGGTCACAACCGTTTCGTCGCCCCGACCCTCCGGGAACCCTCGCTCGCGCCTCGTGGCGACCGCCTCGAGCGTCTCCGGCTCGTCCCCCATCCCGTTGCGCGAGCCGTACTTGAACGACCGTTTTGGAGAGTCGTCGTGTGTCCCACGGAACGGCGAAACAGCGCGACCGCCCCCCGCCCGGGGCGACGCGCCGACGTCGGTTCTGATTCCTCCACTTCTTTCCGAAGAACCCACGGAGGGCGAGCGCTCAACGCTCGCCTGCCGCGCGCTGGTTCTTCCCCTCCGTCCATTGTCCGGGGTCCGACCCCCTCCGGATGAAAAATACACGCTCTCCTCGCCTCCACCACCAACCGGGGTTCCCAGACCGATTTTCCCGTACACCCGCGTGCCCCTGGTGTAGCTCTTCGGCGTCGCCGCGTCCGCGTACGTGCCGTGCAGTTCCTTCCGCGCCGCTTCGCGTTCCAGCCGCCGTCGCTCCGCTTCCAGTACGTTCGTGCGCACCGCGTCGTCGCGCATTTGCGTTCGCAAGTACGCGATGTGGTCCGCTTTCGCGGTTTCCCGGTCGATTTTCTGCTGCAGCTTGAACCGGTAATGCGCGTCTTTTTTGGCTTGCGCCTCCGCCTTGAAACGCCGGTCCTCCGCCACGAGCTGCCGCTCCGTCGCCGTCATCGCCTTTTGGAAATTCAACCCAGCCATGTGCTCCAGCACCTTCTCCGTTTCGGTTTCCATGTGCTGCTTGATTCTGTCTTCTTTCTCACGCTGTTTCCGCCGCGCCTCGTTGTACGTGAACTGCCGGAACGCTTCCCTCTCGTCAAGCCGCCGTCGCTCCGCCTCCGCGTCAACCGCCCTTTCGCCTTCGTCCAACTCGCGCTGGCGCTCGTTTCGGGAATCTTCTTTGTCCAGGATGTTGCGAATGCGGCCATACAGCCGGTCGTCCGCCCTTGACCTGGCGAGGTCGATTTTCGCCTGGAAATCATCTTTAGCAGCCTTTGTCAACACCCGGTCGTGTTCGTCTCGGATTCGTCTCAACTCCGTACGGCGCGCGTCATCCGCTTCCATCGCGCGTCTCATGGCGTCAACCTTTTCGCGTTGCCAGTCCAAAATCCCCCGCGTCTGCGCTTGGTACGCCTCTTTCTGTCGAATCTTCTCCTCCATTTGTTCCCGCATCTCGCGCTCCGCGATTCGATCAAGGCGCCGTTTCTCCGCCGCGAACGCGTCGATGCGTAAGCGTTCCTGTTTCGCGATACGCGCGCTTTCCGCTTTTTCAAACTCCAACCGCCGCAACTCGGCTTTGGTTTTCTCGTAGTTATCCCGGTCCTGTTTTTTCACCGCTTCGCGCTTCTCCTGAGCCTTGCTTTCAATGTAGGCTTCACTCTCACCGGTCTTGTATTCGTTTCTCTTTTGCAGTTCGTGTTCCTTCGCGAGGTTGGTTTGGTGCGTCCTTTCCCAGTGCCGCGTTTTTTCGTGGAACCGCTCGTTGCGGTGCGAGCTGATTTGAACGCTCATGCTGTTGTTCGCGGCCACGACCGTGGATTCCACGTGCGCCATCTTCCCCTTCGCGGGCCGGAACTCGTTCAACGCGTCGCGTTCCGTGAACGAATAACGCAACTCTTGGAGTGTTTGCAGCAACGTGACTCGCTTGCGCACCGCGTGCTCGTACCGGAGTCGCCATATCTGTTCGTCGATGGAATCGTCAACGTGATCCAGGATATCAACCACGCAAAGGTCGTACGCCGTGGGATCCACGCCTAGCTCCAGACAGGCCTTGATGCTTCTCGGTGAGTTGATTTTCGGAACCGGCTGGTGCAGCTTTAATGTCTCCACGTTGTCCAGCGTGACCGCCGGTTCGTTGGAAAACCACTGCGCCCGCTGCACCGCAGGCGCCGTCACGTTCCGCACCCACAAGTTTTGTTTCTTCACATCCGCGCTGAACGGCACGCGGGGTTTAATCTTCTTTGGCGGGCGGTACTTCTTGGGCATCCAGTCGATACCCCCGCCGGTTTCACTCACGAAACTCCGCTGCCTACGGAACGACGGCGACCCGCCGCTCCCCACGGACCCGGGCGAACGTATGCTCATGGAAGGCGACGCGGACGCGGGGCGCCCGTCGCTGCTCATTTGGCGCGGGGGAACCTTTTCTTTTTGCGATTTCCAAGAAATGTCAGCAGGGCACCTCCCGCAAATGCGTCACTCGACGGCGCGTCCCACGCGCGCCTGTCCTGCGTTGACGACGCGAAACGCGTGTAACGCCGTGCGCTCCGGCGAAGACGCGCCCCCGGCGGCTACTCAACCAGCGGCGACAGCACGCGCGGACAAGAGTGGTGACGTGTGGTGCGGTGCAGGGGCCTTGGGAGCGGCCGATAAAATTTATTGACCGTTTCAATACGTTCCCCTTTGGCGTAGCTTGTGCTTGCAGACGAGCAAAAAAGTTGACCGTCTGTTGACCAACCCGCGCCCCATCAGACGAATTTATTTGTTTCGTGACTGTTTGCCCTGTGATGAAGCGAAGCGAAAGAACGGGCAACTCGCGTCAGGACGGTCATGAACTATCGCTTTTGGACCGCGCGCAGATAGCAGCAGTCCTTTCCCAGCTCGGCACCTAAAGTTAAGATGATGTGAAAGACTGTATCGACCCTCACACCGAGTGGCGCCCCGGTGTGCGTCGCATGCGGTGCGCGGGGGTGTCGCTCGCTCCCGCGACCGCGTGGCGTGTTGCGCGGTCGCACGAGCGTCCCTGGCGTGGCGTAGGGCGCGTCTGCGCGGTCGCCGCGCCGGACCCGCAAAACAAATGGGTCGTCCGAGACTCGGCTCGTCCGAGACGCCGAGTGTTGCAGAGCCGAGCGTGTTTGACATACGCTTCCTCGCTTCAATGCCCAGAAACGTTGTCGCACAACTCATCGTGCCGCTACCGATCACAGCGCACCACGCGTTGGGTGCGACGCGCGTCGTCGTGGGGGGACGACGACCCAACACCGTCGGCCACGTCGTCGTGTGATGATGACGAAAACACCACGTTTAAAATCCTGGATGGTAAAATCTGGGCCCTCGCGCTTCCCGCGGTGGCGAGCCTGCTTCTGGACCCGGTACTGGGCGCGGTCGATACCGCGTTCGTGGGGCGCATGCCCGGCGAAGGCGCCGCGAGCGCGCTGGGCGGCCTCGCCGTCGCCACCACCGTGTTTAACTTTTCGTTCAAGCTTTTTAACTTCCTCGCCGTGGTCACCGGGCCGCTCGTGGCGTCGCAAATCGCGGCGGCGGAAACACTTTCCGCGGCCGGGACGGATCGTAACGGTGACGATTCGTCTGCCTCCAATTCATCAGCCTCCAACCAAACAAAAAACCGCAACCGCGGTGCGGCTGCGGAAACCGTGACCGGCGCGATGACCTTGGCGGTGGTGTTGGGGATCGTCGCGTGCGTCGCCCTCGAGGCGGGCGCCGATACCGTTTTGCGCTGGGCGGGGGGCGACGGGGTGGTGGACGCGGCAACAGAACTTAGCTCATTGGATGGGGAGTTATTAGCTCCGACGTCGAATAGGATGTACTCCGAAGCCGAGAATTACCTTCGCATACGCGCCCTTTCCGCACCCGCGGCGCTCATCGGTACCGTCGCGGTTGGGGCGTTTCGGGGTTTGCTGGATACGAAAACGCCGCTGGTCGTGTCGGGCGTGGCGAACTTCGTGAACCTT
>Ga0115001_10000481_pt1 | contig 29268 bp, 29 predicted proteins | sample ArcticOcean_MG_C_12_FD_89869 | JGI IMG/M metagenome (GOLD analysis project Ga0115001, IMG submission 89869) | Marine microbial communities from western Arctic Ocean - ArcticOcean_MG_CB8_130 | ecosystem: Environmental > Aquatic > Marine > Oceanic | place: Arctic Ocean: Canada Basin | collected... | reverse complement strand
GCGCGTCTCTAGCGCGTCTCTAGCGCGTCTCTAGCGCGTCTCTAGCGAGTCTCTAGCGAGCGATCGCGCCGATGTGAACTGCGTCGGCCTGGTGCAGGCCGCCATCGAGCCAGTGCGTGGCGCGGTGCGCATCACAGCCGGGTGCCGGTACGTGACAGCCGGCCCAGGAGTCGGTGAGTAATCGCAAGGCAGCTTCTGGGATCGCGCCGTTGCCGAACGATGCTTGTACTCGAGGCATGTGGACAATGCGCTCGGCAAGTCGCAGAGTGCCCTTGCACTGCCCGAAGCCTTCGCGAGCGACATCAGCGAGCCACGCGGTCGGTGACCGGTAGCTGTTGGATTGGTCGCTCGAGCCAACTGCTCTGCACATGCCTCAAATTCCATGACGACCAAATGTTCCACTATCGAGATGGGGGTCACAGAGACTGTTTTGTGCTCTGAGCTGGGGCGACGCAATCATGCAGCGCCGTTCGACACGCGAGGGGCGCCGTGGGTAAAGATAGAGGGTGATGCAGGTCGGCCCCGTGAGTTCGACAGAAACCAGGATGGAACGTCGGCCGCCGCGGCACCGACGCGTCCAACACATCCTGGTCGGCGACGGCCCGATCATTCCGCTTGCCGTTGCGCACGGCTTGTCGGGCTCCGCTGATGCATTCGTCACGGTCAGCCTCGCGGGATCGTTGTTCTTCAACATCAGCCCGGATGCATCTCGGCAGCAAGTGTTGTTGTACCTCCTGGTGACGATGGCGCCGCTTGCGGTATTGGCGCCGCTCGTTGGACCGGCCGTCGACCGGTTCCGGCGGTCGCAACGCTTCGTTGCATCGATCTTTTATCTGCTGCGTGGCTTCAGTTGCATGGCAATGGTCAGTTTTCTGCTCGACTTGACGTTCTATCCACTTGCGCTCATCTTGCTGATCGCAAGCAAGGCATCGGGGGTCGTCAAACAGACTCTGGTTCAGCAGTTGGTTGACGACCCTGACGAACTGGTGGCGACCAACGCTCGGCTTGCGCGCTTCGCGAGCATCACCGCAGCCATTGGTGCAGGTGCGGCAGCTGGGCTGTTGGCGGTCAGCGGCCCAGGCTGGACCTTGCGCGTGGGCGCGGTGCTGTTTTTGCTCGCCTCGTTCGTTGTACTCCAGGTCCCTACGCCGGAACATGTCACCCTTGCGACGGACGACGTCGAATATGCCGAGACCCACCTGCCCGTTGTGCTTGTTGCATCGGTCGGCATGATGGCGATCCGTGCTGCCGTCGGATTCTTTTTATTCACGCTTGCGTTTACGTTGCGGCGTAATAGCGAGCCGGCAGTCATCTACGGACTCGGAGCAGCGTGTTACGGAATCGGAGCCTTCGCCGGCCACACCGTGATCGGCCTGCTCCGTCGGCGGTTCAGCGAACAGCAGTTAATCGGGTTGGCGATCGCTGCGCCCGCTGCGTTCACGGCTGTCGGGATACTCGGCGTGTCGACTCTGTTACTCCTCGTTATTGCGGCACTCGTTGGCCTGTCCACCACGCTTGGTCGCAACGCATTCGACAGCCTGTTGCAGCGGCGGGCGCCCGAGGCATTGCTCGGACGTGCTGGGGCGCGATACGAGACGCGGTTTCAGCTCGCTTGGGTCTTTGGAGGGGCAGTCGCCACACCGATCTCGCTCGCGCCCGAGGTGAGCATGATGATCTTGACTGCGATCTATCTGCCAGGTCTCGTAGTGTTCGTTCGGGCCATCCGCGAGGCCCGAAAGTTTGAAGGAGCATCAGTCGATGCGCTGGCGGGCGCTCGGCAACGCGTCCGGATAGCGCGCCAGGCTTGGGAGGCCGAGCAGTACCGCACCGCCATTATCGACGCATCCGCTGCAGCCGACCTGGCCCAAACGGTGCATGGGCGGTTCCTGGACGATGATTGGGACCGCCGTGTCCTCCTTGACGAGTTGCGGCGCGCAGCGATTGATCCCGAGCAGGATGTTTCAACGGGTGATGCGATACGTGCCTTGGAAGCAGTGAGTGGATTGCTTGATGGTGAGCTCGGAGCCGGAGCCTCGTAAAGGCATCAGCCGCTGAAACAGCCTGCTCGGCTACTCGGTGGCGAGAGTTGCCGACGAGACTGCAGCGCTGTCAATGGTGGAGGTCAGTTGAAGAATCCAGGTGCTGTTGTCGTCGATTGACTGATAACGCACGATGCGGGCTTCGACTTTCGCCTGATCAGGTTCAAACTCGTCGATCAAGATCATGACCCCGTTGTCCTTGACGGGAATATTCTCCAGTTTTTCGTCGCGTGCATCGCGTGCATCGTCGGCAAAACGAATCACTGCAGCGTCGTCGATATTGGCCACGACGTCGGCCTGCACGCGGACATCGACCGTTCCCCCGGCCCCGGCGGCGAGGTAGATGACCGGCGCTTCGACGTTGCCGTTGACATCGAGCACGGGTTCGCTCCATTCAATTTCCCATCGAACGATGGCGGTGTAGGCCTCGGCGGGGGTCACTGTGGCCCGCTGGAGTTCGGGGTCAGACGTGCATCCGGCGAGCGCGAGTACAGCGACGGCTGCGGATGCAACGCCGAGCGCCACTCGGTTGCGCAAGCTGTAACGATCCGACCCCACCTCTCTACGTTACGTCAGATCGTCCGGCAGCAGAAGGAGATACCTCCAACCGCCCAAGATGATGACCCCTTCGTATCCGGTCGCACTGTGTGACCGCCCCTCACCCCTTGGAAGGCTTCGCCGTAAATAACTCTGTGACACCTCATCTCTACTGTTGACTACATGTTTGAAAGCGACGACTTCTCCATCGATTGCAAGACCTGCATCGGCGTCGGCACGACGGCGTGCACTGATTGCATCGTCACCCACCTGTTCGCGAATGACGACGGGCCAATCGACTACGTGCCGGTGCAACTCACCGTCGTGCCGGCGATTCCGGACCCCAAAGACGTTGCGATCGAAATGCTGCAGCGTGCCGGTTTGATCGGCGCGACGCCTGAGTTCGTGTCGCTCAACGAGTTCCGTTCCTACGGCGCCCCAGTTGCCGTCCGGGTCTGAGCCGGGTTTGAGCCGGGTTTGAGCCGAGCTGACGCCTGCCGTCGTACGCTGACGTGGTGCGCATGCCTCAACCACTGCCGACGATTGAGGCGATCACCGCCCACGTCGCACAGTGGGGAATCACCCACGTTGGCGTTTGTTCCGCCGAGATCCTCACGGAGACCCGCACCACACTGCACGAACGCAAAGCCGCTGGCCTCCATGCCGACATGGGATTCACATACCGGAACCCCGACCGATCGACTGACCCGGGCCAAGCCGTCGCCAACGCCCACTCGATCATCGTCGCCGCCCGCCCGTACATCACTGACGCCGACCCAGAAAAGCCCGGCCCCGAATATGGTCCGCAGGCTCGAGTCGGCCGCTACGCATGGGTCGACCACTACGCCCCGCTCCGCGAAGGACTTCGCTCCGCTGCCAAATTAATCCGTGCAGCCGGGCACAAGGCCGTTGCATTTGCCGACGATAACTCGATCGTCGACCGGGCCGTTGCCCATCGAGCGGGGCTCGGTTGGTACGGCAAGAATGCCAACCTGCTCCTCCCCGGCGCTGGCAGCTACTTCGTCCTCGGCTCGATCATCACCGCGGCGAGCTACGAGTGGAACGACCGAACCGCCAACGACGGTTGCGGCACCTGTACCAAATGCTTTGCAGGCTGCCCGACAGATGCGATCATCGCCCCTGGTGTAATTGACGGCAATCGATGCCTCAGCTGGGTCATGCAGAAGCCCGGCAGCGTGCCGCTTGAGTTCCGCGAAACCATCGGCGACCGGATCTACGGTTGCGACGATTGCCAAGACGTCTGTCCGATCTCAGTTCGACTCGGACCGCGCAACTCAATCCCGCTCACTGAAGACGTCAAAGCCTGGGTCAGCGCGCTTGACCTGCTCGACGAAACTGACGAGTGGATCGAAGACCGCTACGGCCAGTGGTACGTCGCTGGTCGTGACTTCGACGTGCTCCGACGGAATGCTCTCATCGTCGTTGGCAACGTTGGCGATCCAGCTGACCGTCGCGTCGCAGCGACGGTCGAGCGCTACTGTCAACACACCAACCCGATTCTGGTTGAACATGCGGCCTGGGCAGCCGACCGAATCGAATCACGCCGGATGGCCAGCTCTTGCGCCACACCGCCTGCCACACCGCCTGCCACACCATGAAGCATCTCCTTGTGACCAACGATTATCCACCCAAGGTCGGTGGCATCCAATCGCTGCTCTGGGAGTGGTGGCGTCGTCTGCCGAGCGACAAATTCGCCGTGTTGACCAGCCCCTACGAAGGCACTGCCGAGTTCGACGCGGGCGAGCCGTACCGCATCGAACGGACTCGCGAACCGTTTCTGCTGCCGCATCCCTGGATGGTCAAGCAGATCAACAACCTTGTCGACGACTTCGGTGCCGACTTCGTTGTACTTGACCCTGCAATACCGCTCGGCCTTGTCGGCCCGTCGTTACAGGTGCCGTACGACTTGGTGCTGCACGGTGCCGAAGTGACGATTCCTGGCCGCCTACCCGGTTCCAAACAGGCACTCGCCTACACGCTTCGCCGTGCCCGCCGCATCATTGCTGCAGGCGGCTACCCGGCTGCCGAAGCTGACCACGCTGCTGGCCGAGAGTTGCCCACAACGATTGTTCCGTGCGGCGTCGACCCCGGCAAGTTCGTGCCGCTCAACGACGCCGAACGCTCTGCCGCCCGTGAACGCCTCGGCCTCCCCGTCGACGCCGAACTCATTGTCAGCGTCTCGCGCCTCGTACCGCGCAAGGGCTTCGACACGGCAATTCGAGCCGTCGCTCGCTTGAAGCACAAGCGCCCCAACCTGCTGCTGGCAATTGCTGGCGGAGGCCGAGAAGAAGAACGGCTGAAGCGGCTCGCCGAAGAACTCGACGCACCAGTGAAGTTTCTCGGCCGTGTCCCGAACGAGGACCTGGTCGCGCTGTACGGCTGCGGCGACATCTTCACCATGCTCTGCCGCAACCGTTGGGGTGGCCTCGAGCAGGAAGGCTTCGGCATCGTGTTTCTTGAAGCCGCTTCTTGCGGAGTCCCGCAGATTGCTGGTGACTCTGGCGGCGCAGCCGAAGCGGTCGCTCACGGCGTGACTGGCCTCGTGATCAGCGAACCTGAGAACGTGCAGCAGGTTGCCGATGCCATGACGGAATTACTCGATGACGACAACCTGCGAGCCGCGATGGCCACACGGTCGCGGGCGCGTGTGCTTGAAGAATTCTCGTACGACGTACTCGCTCGTCGCCTGGGCGAGACGCTCGGCGTCTACGACTGAGCAGTCCGCAAGCGAGGCAATTGATCTCCTGCTCTCGGCTGATCAAGGTGTCGCAGTCTGGAACTGTCCAAGGGTGCTGGCACAATGAGGGAGTGTCAATGGGCGAAGTCGACCGCACCCCCGAACGAGGGTCCCAGCATCAGGGCGAATTGATCGTCCGCGTCAATGTGATTGGCACGGTGATCTTCGTCGTGACCGCCGTGTTTGCTGCGGCAGTCTTTACCACGGCTGCCCAATGGGTCGGCGCCACAACAGCGATGGCACTTTTTGCCGTTGGTGTGTTTGGCTTTCTCTGGGGCTTCTGGAACGCCGTGCAGCGCAGCCGCGACGAAGAAGTTTCAGTTACCCAGCTCTACATGCTGCTCGGCGCCGGGACGCCCAAAGAAGTTCGCCGCACGATGCTCCTGATGCTGGGGATCCAGGTTGTCGCAGCCTTTGGTACAGCCGTCTGGCGCATCGATGGGCCCGACGGTTCGCCCGGCTCATCACTCGCTGTTGGCCTCCTTGTGCCCATGTTTGGGCTCGGCCTGAATGGCCTGTGGGCTGCCTATCACGCCGAATTCGGGAAGAGGATGGACCCCGAAGCGGTTGCAGCAAGAACAGAAACTGAACATGAACGCGTTGATTCCGACGTGGATGTCAGTACTTCGACCATCTCTATCGACCAGAATGAAGCACATGGCTGAGACAGCAACCGAAACCATCACCATCGCGGCCACGCCCGAGCGGGTCTGGGAGATCGCTGTCGACATCGAGAACTATCCGACGTGGGCGCGCGACATAAAAGACGTCACCGTGCACGCCACCGACGATCAAGGTCGACCCTCTGAAGTCGAGTTCCGTGCGTCAGCGCTTGGGCGCAGCACGCATTACACGCTGCAGTACGACTACACGAACGCACCTGACGAACTCGGATGGAAATTGTTGCGGGGCGACATCGAGCGCTCGATCGATGGCGCCTTCAAGTTTTCTCCGTCGGTCAACGGCACTGAGGTGCAGTACGACCTTGCGATCGATCTCGTCGTTCCGCTGCCTGGCTTCGTGAAGCGGCGCGCTGAGGTGCGCATCCTCAACACAGTTCGCGAACTCAAGGTCCGAGCCGAAGCGTGACAGCGGCCGGTCCCATGCCGGCCCGCCGCATCGGTATCGACGTCGGAGGCACCAAGGCGCTCGGCGTCGCACTCGATACGTCAGGCAGGGTCATCGCCGAAGATAAGCGCCCAACCCCGCGTGGGCCAAACAGCCTCGAACCGCTGATCGACGTCCTGGTCGACCTGGCCAACGATCTCGGCTACGCCGGCAGCCTCGGCGTTGGCGTACCCGGCCTCGTCACCGGCGCCGGTGTGCTGCGTGCAGCCCCGAACCTCGACGGCGTGGCCGACTTCGACGTCCGCGGTTCGCTCGCCAAACGGCTCGACGGCGACATCGTTGTTGACAACGACGCAACCTGCGCCACAGTTGCGGAATGGCAACTCGGTGCGGCTGCCGGCACGTCCAACATGATCCTCGTGACCCTCGGGACTGGCATCGGTGGCGGCCTCGTGTCGAACGGCCAACTGCAACGCGGCATGAACGGCTTCGCAGGCGAGTTTGGGCATATGGTCGTGCATCCCGACGGTCCGCGCTGCCCGTGCGGGCGACGCGGTTGCTGGGAGCGCTATGCCTCGGGCTCCGGCTTGGCCATGCTGGCACGCGAGGCAGCAACCGGCCGCAGACTCCGCGAAGTGGTCCGCCATGCCGGCGGTGACCCGCAGGCAGTTCGCGGCGAGCACGTCCAGGCCGCAGCGCGTGAGGGCGACCCCGAGGCCATGGCGGTCATCGACGACTTCGGCCGTTGGGTCGCGCTTGGCCTGTCCAACCTCACCAACGCCTTCGACCCGGAGATCTTCGTACTCGGCGGTGGCCTTGCAGCTGGCTCCGATCTGTACTTGAAACCAATCATCAAGTGGTATGGCGAACTGCTCTATCAGCCGCATTTGCGGCCGATGCCGCGCGTCGAGTTTGCGACCTGGGGCCCGCTGGCCGGTGCCGTCGGCGCTGCCCTGCTCCCGAGTCTCTAAGCCGTTGTTTCCTGTGCCCGCCTCCTGGTAGGGGACTTCCAATCCTCAATTCGAGTGCTGAACGGCCGTGAGCACTCGAAAGCGCGCTCAGGTGAGTGAAGTGAGACCGAAACCGAACCGCTGTTTCGCTCCCAGGGTCAGTACGTTGGCGGCGTGGACTTTCGTCGAATTGAAAACTTGCCCCCATACGTCTTTTCCATCATCAATGGACTGAAGATCGAGGCACGGCAGGCAGGTGCTGACGTCGTCGACCTCGGCTTTGGCAACCCGGACATCCCGTCGCCCGACATCGCAGTCGCCAAGCTTGCTGAAGCCGCACAGAACCCACGCAACCATCGGTACTCCATGAGTCGTGGCCTCCCGAAGCTTCGTGAAGCTATTGCGGGCTACTACAAGAATAAGTGGGACGTCGATCTCGACCCCGAGCTGGAAATCACCAACACGATTGGTTCCAAGGAAGGTTTCACCCACCTGATGTGGGTACTGCTCGACCGTGGTGATGCTGCGATCGTGCCGAGCCCGAGCTATCCGATCCACATGTACGGCCCACTGTTCGCTGGCGCCGACCTCCGTCAGGTGCCGATGAAGTTCTTGGCCAACCCGAGCCAGCGTGAGAACTTCGCCGATGACTTCATGGACAGCCTGCAGACGGCATGGGATGTGGGTTGGCCCAAGCCTCGTGTGCTCGTGATGTCGTTCCCGCACAACCCGACGGGCGCGACGGTTGACCTGCCGTTCATGCAGCGTGTTGTCGATTTCTGTCGCGAAAAAGAGATGATCGTTGTTCACGACAATGCGTACGCCGACATGGGCTTCGATGGCCACGAGCCACCGAGCATCCTGCAGGCCGAAGGTGCCAAGGAATGCGCCGTCGAGCTGTACTCGATGACGAAAAGCTTCTCGATGTCAGGTTGGCGCAGTGCCTTCCTGCTCGGCAACAAGGACGTCGTCCAAGCACTCGTCAAACTGAAGAGTTACCTCGACTACGGCATGTTCCAGCCGGTCCAAATCGCCGCCACCGTGACAATCAACGAGGCCCCTGAATTCCCTGATCAGGTCCGTGAGGTTTACGAGTCGCGCTGCGACACGCTAATCGAGGGCCTGCAGCGCATTGGCTGGGACATCCCTAAGCCGGGTGGCACGATGTTCGTGTGGGCTCCGATTCCTGAGGCCTATTCCGAGATGGGCTCGGTCGAGTTTTGCTCGCACGTGGTGAGGGAAGCTGATGTAGCCCTGTCGCCTGGTGTCGGTTTCGGCCCTGGCGGCGAAGGATTCGCCAGGTTCGCGCTTATCGAGAACGAAATGCGCATCAACCAGGCCATCCGCAACCTCAAGCGCGGTCTCCCAAAACTGGGCTAAGAGACCCGCCTCGAGGGGAATGGGACGCGAAACGAAGCGGCAACCTGGTCGTCACGAAGCTCGTCAGTCCAATCGATACATTCTGACCGTGAATACTGTTGTCGTTGTCCGGGTCTGGATGCCCGATCGTCCAGGAGCCCTCGGTCAGGTCGCGAGTAGAATCGGCGCGGTACGTGGCGATGTGCTGGCGATCGAAATTCTCGAACAGGGAGCAGGTCGTGTCATCGACGAACTCACCGTTGCTCTGCCCGATGAAGGTCTCGCCTCGCTGCTGACTGCGGAAATCGATGCGGTCGACGGGGTGTCGGTCGAGAATATCCGCCCCGTCGACATCGACCGGGTAGATCCCAACCTGGCGGCCCTCGCCGTTGGTGCCGCATTGGCCGAGTGTCCGAAGGAAGATCGCCTCGACGTCCTGTGTACTGGCTTGATGCGCATCGTTGAAGCCGACTGGGTCGCAGCACTGGGAGTGGATGGGGCGGTCATGCAACTCGGCGATGCGCCAGACCTTTCCTGGCTGATCGCGTTCCTGGCGGGCAGCGAGCACCTCGATGAGGTCGACGACGCCGCCCCGAGTGACCTGGTCTGGGCACACCTGCTTGGCGCTGGGCTCAATGTGGTTGCCGGCCGCAGCGGCCGGCCGATTCATGAACGCGAACGGATCCGGGTGAACCTGCTCGGCCGGCTCGCCGACGCTCTGATCTAGCTCTCCCAGCCTTTTGAACGCTCGACGGCGCGCAACCACTGGCGGTGCAATACATCGCAGGCTGCACGATTATCGGCAGGCGTGAATCGAGCATCGAGTGACCATTGCGCCAACACCTCGGCTGGCGTCGCCCAAACGCCCTCAGCTAAGCCCGCAAGGAATGCGGCGCCCAAGGCAGTGGTCTCTTGGTCGACCGGCCGTAGGACGTCGACGCCGAGCTGGTCCGACTGGATCTGACAGAGCAGATCCATGATCGCGGCGCCGCCGTCGACGCGGAGTTCTTTCAGCTCGGTTCCACTCGCGGCAACCATGGCGTCGACCACGTCACGTGTTTGGTACGCCATCGATTCGACCGTGGCGCGCATGATCTCGGCGCGCCCGGTGCCGCGCGTGATGCCGACGATGGTGCCGCGTGCGTACGGATCCCACCAAGGTGATCCGAGGCCGGCGAGGGCCGGAACGAAGTAGACCCCGCCAGTGTCGTCGATCGATTCGGCGAGCGGGCCAGCCTCGGCGGCATTATCGATGATGTTCAACCCGTCACGGAGCCACTGGATCGCGGCGCCGGTGACGAAGATCGCGCCCTCGAGTGCATAGTGCGTGGTGCCGTCGGCGAGTGTCCACGCAACGGTGGTCAGCATGCCATCCGTCGGCGGGGGACAGGTTTCGCCGACGTTGAGGAGCACGAACGAACCTGTGCCGTACGTGTTTTTGGCCATGCCGGGCTCAACGCAAGCCTGACCGAACAGTGCGGCCTGCTGGTCGCCAGCGACGCCGCTCACCGGGATGCCGCCGGGAACGCCGCACGCTGCTGACGTAAGGCCGACTCGGCCGCTCGACGCGACGATCTCTGGAAGTGCCGACATGGGCACGTGCAGCATCTCGCACAGTTCAGGGTCCCACGTCCGAGTCCGAATGTCGCAGAGCATCGTTCGGCTCGCATTGGTGACGTCTGTGGCGAACACGGCACCGGCAGTCAAATTCCAGATCAACCATGAATCGATCGTGCCGAGGGCCAACTTGTCGTCGACCGGGATGTCGCGATTCTGGAGTAGCCATTCGAACTTGGTTCCCGAAAAGTAGGGGTCGAGCACAAGACCGGTTCGTTCGCGAACCATGTCGAGCCGGCCTTGCGCTGTCAGTTCGTCACAGCGGTTCGCGGTACGCCGGTCTTGCCAGACAATGGCGGTGCCAAAGGTTGTGCCGGTGGTGCGATCCCACGCCAGCACGGTTTCGCGCTGGTTGGTGATGCCGATCGCGGCAACACGATCCCGACCGACCTCGTCGATGACCTCGTTGAGCGTCTCGACAACGGCAGCCCAGATCTCGTTGGCGTCGTGTTCAACCCAGCCCGGCTGCGGGTAGTGCTGGGTGAACTCACGGTACGACGCAACCGTGGGGGAGTTGTCGGTGAACACCGCCCGGCTGCGCACTCCGGTTGTCCCGGCATCGATGGCAATCACACACTGACTCGTCACACAGATCAGAGTAGTCGGCGGATCGAGTGTCGGACTGGAGTCAGCGGCGGCGGGGTTTCTTCGATTGCGGACGGTTGCCGCCACCGGCGGTGCGACTGCTCGGCGCAACGACACGTCCGACCGAGTCGTCGGGATCCTCGTCGCCCTTCTTGGAGCGCTTGCCCTTCTTGGCCCGCTTGCCTGCGTCGTCGGCCGATGGTTGCGCTGACCGCATTTCCTTCATCGTCTTGCGCTGGTACCCGATTTTTGCCAATACCCAGCCGAGGCCAAGGTACATCGGGCCACTGACGAGCACCCCGGCGATTGCGCCGGCCGGGTTCCCGTCGTTGAAGACGAACAGGAAGACCACCGACATGATCGCGGCGTAGATCACCCACTCGCGCGTCAGCCGTTTCCACGGAACCGATCGAGTGTTGTCCCAAGCCATCCGGCATTCTTACCAGCCGGAACCGGAAGAGCCTCGCCGATTCGATCGTTTCCGAACACGGTGTGCTCCGGAGAGCGTCGTCGCGTACAGTCAACTCCTGTGCGTGTGGGGATCTTGACCGGGGGAGGCGATTGCCCGGGTCTCAACGCGGTGATCCGGGCTGTGGTTCGCAAGGGCGAACGTCACTATGGCGATGAACTCGTCGGGTTCATCGATGCCTGGGACGGCGTGATGGATCGACACACGATGCCGCTGTCGGTTGAAACGATGCGGGGCATGCTGCCCCGTGGCGGCACCGTGCTCGGCACACGCCGAGGGAGCCCGTTCGACACTGTTGACGGCGTCGATCGCGTCAAGCGGAGTATGAGCGACCTTGGGCTCGAAGGGTTAATCGTGATCGGTGGCAACGGCAGCCTGAGTGTTGCCTGTCGACTCCACGCCGAACATGGCATCCCGGTCGTCGGTGTTCCCAAGACCATCGACAACGACGTGTTTGGAACCGACGTGACATTTGGGTTTAACACGGCGGTCCAGATCGCGACTGATGCCATTGATCGGCTACACACCACTGCTGAGAGTCACGATCGTGTGATGGTCGTCGAAGTCATGGGCCGCCACACCGGCTGGATTGCTACCTCGGCTGGCATTGCCGGCGGAGCAACGGCGGTGCTTATCCCCGAGATTCCGTTCGATATCGATGAGCTCTGCGACCGCTTGACGCGACGCCACGACCGCGGCCGGTTTGCCTCGATCGTTGTCGTCGCCGAGGGGGCTTCGCCTGTGCCCGGATCTCTTGAAATGGAAGAGAAGGTCCTCGACCGATTCGGACACGTCGTGCTCGGTGGGGTTGCTACGCAGATCGCTATGGCCATCGGCGATCGAACCGGCTTCGAAACCCGCGTCGTCCAGCTTGGCCACGTGCAACGCGGAGGCACGCCGACTGCCTTCGACCGTGTGCTTTCGACTCGCTTCGGCGTTGCAGCAATCGATCTGGTTCACGAGCATGCGTGGGGCAAAATGGCAGTGCTGCGCGGCGAGAAGATCGTTCAGGAAGACCTCACCGTTGCAGTCGGTAAGACACGCACCGTCGACATGGACCTCTACGAAGGTGTCGCCAAACACTTCTTCGCGTGATCCGCTCCGCCGCAAACCGGTCACGCTGTGACCGGTACAGCTAGTTGTTGGCGCTCGGGACGGCGGGGTAGGCGGGCTGCGACGACTCGATAAAGCCCGGGTAGTCATAAACCGTGAGCAGTCGATCAGTGTTCTCACCGTCGCCGACCGGCCACACCTGGTTCTCACCGTCGATCTGAATTCGGACTTGTTCGATGCCGTCGATTTCGCTGGCAGTCGCAACGATCTGGGCGACAGCAGTACGTAATGCCACAGCCGTGAGTTCGTCGAACACGTCATTGACATCGAGGGTGAGGGATCGAACGCGGATGCGTGCATTGTTCAGCTCGATGCCCTCGGGCAGGAACGTGCTGAGCCCGCTGTCGGCCTCGGCCTCGTTCGGCCCGGCAAACAGCGACGTAAAGATCCCGGCGGCGTCGCTGGACCCGGCACGCAGGACTGAGCGCAACCGGCCATCGATTGCACTGTTCACAAGGAACACTCGGTTGTTGCCAGCCGCGGCATCGCCGGTCGGTTGGGCTCCGAACTGCCGGCGCTGGTCCTGCGGTATCTCGACCGGCGCGGCATCTTCGGAAATTGAGCAGCTCGCCATGAGTGCGCCCGCCAAGAGCGCTGAAAGAATGCGTCGAGTAATCATCAGTCCGTCAGCTCCGATGCCATCAGTTCGATCACGAATCGAGCACCCGACTTGCCGTCGAGTCGATCTTCGACCCAGACCCGAGCGCCGTGCATCTTGAGATGCTCGTCGACGAGCGACAGACCCAGACCTGCGCCCTCGCTACCTGTCCGGCGGCCGGCGCCGCCTCCTCGGGCGAATCGTTCGAAGATCAAGTCGCGCTCCTCGACGGGCACGCCGGGACCGTCGTCGATGACCGCAAGCGTGATGTGGGCCATTGGTTCGTCGTCGGGCTCGACGACGCTGATGACGATGTGCGGTTCGCCACCGCCGTACGCAAGAGCGTTATCAATGAGGTTTGCCACGACGCGGGCAAGACGGCGCTTGTCGCCGCGAATAAGCGCCATCTCTGAGCGCTCGGACACTTCGAGGTGGAGCTTCGGTGCGGCACTGACAGCGACGGCCTGGCGGACAAACTCTGCGGCGAGCAACTCTTCCATGTGGAGCCGGATCGCACCAGCGTCGAATCGCGAGATTTCGAGGAGGTCTTCGACCAGACCTTGAAATCGAACAACGTCGCTCGACAACAGGTCGAGCGCTGATTGGGCACGTTCGGGGAGGTCGTCACGGCGAGCCTCCATCACTTCGACCGACGCCGAGAGCGTCATCAACGGTGATCGCAGCTCGTGGCTGACGTCGGACGCGAACCGCGCATCGCGTTCCACACGGAGCTGCAGGGCCTCAGCCATGTCGTTGAACGAGTCGGTCAGTACACCCAGGTCTGGGTCCTGCGTGCTTTCGAGACGCGTGTCGAGCCGGCCGCCAGCAATTGCCGATGCGGCCTGGGCCGCGGTCGACAGCGGCCGAACGGCGCGACGCGCGGAGAAAACACCCAGCAAGACTCCGAGCCCCGTCGAGATCAGCGATGCAAAGAACAGTGCGATTCGGACACTGTCGAGTGTCGATTCTTGCTCTTCGAGGGTGCTGAACTGGAAGTACGAACCGACGCCGGGAATATCCCAGCCGACAAGGACGTTCAGTTCGCCGTTGATGTCGACGATCTGGCGGGACGGAATGCCACGATCGACCACCCGATCGACGATCTGCTCAGGCAGGTTTGCGTCGACGTACGGAGTGACACCGCCAATCCACTCTTCCTGATACCGAATCAGGTAGCGGGTGACACCGATGTTGGTCAGCGATTCCACCGCGGGCTGAGCGGTGGACGGTTTCGACCGCAGATCACGGAATACTCCTTGCGCATTTCGCAAGGAGGTCGTCACGGCGGCGTCTTCGGCTTGACGGACCAGGTTGTTCTGGGTCAACCCATAGGTGGTGACAGCCAGAAAGAGAGACAACGCGATGGCGCCGAGGGTGATCGTGAGCAGGATGCGTCGGCGTAGGCCGAGCGCGGCAGGCCGGGACCGATGGAGCAGGCGACGGAACCAGCCGCCTTCGCTCACGTTTGGAGCCGGTAGCCGAGCCCGCGGACGGTGACGACGTGGCGTGGATTGGCGGGGTCGGCCTCGATCTTTGTGCGGAGTCTCCGGATGTGTACGTCGACCAAGCGGCCATCACCGAAGTAGTCGTAGCCCCACACCTTGTCAAGCAGCGCTTCACGGCTGAGGACCTTGCCAGGGCTCTCGGCGAGCTCACAGAGAAGGCGGAACTCAGTCTTGGTGAGGTGTACTTCTTCGCCGCTCCGAAGCACCTTGCCCTCGTCGGGAATGAGTTCAAGCTCGCCGAACACGAGCCGAGCATGGCCAGGGGCGCTCGGGCGGATGCGACGAAGGAGTGCGCGGATACGAGCCGACAGTTCCTTTGGAGCGAAGGGTTTCGTGAGGTAGTCGTCGGCACCGGCTTCGAGCCCGGCGACCACATCGTGTGTGTCGTTGCGTGCAGTGACCATGACGACAGGAACGTCGCTGGTGCGGCGAAGAGTTCTACACAGCTCGAACCCGTCAATGCCTGGAAGCATGATGTCGATCAGGACGACGTCGGGTTTCGAACGATTGAACTTGTCGATCGCCTCTTCACCGCTTTCGGCTTCGTCAACGGTCCAGCCCTCATCTTCGAGCGCGAGTTTGACGGCCGATCGAATGCGTTCGTCGTCTTCGACGGCCAAGATGCGTGTTCCCACGTCTCTATGATGCCCCAAATCACCCCTGCGTGACGAGCATGGTCGCAGACAGAGACAAAAAAATTAATGAGAAACTGCTGAACGGTCAGCTCGAAGCGTCCTGAATGGCGCCCAGCAGCGACTCGTGGATGCCGGGTGCAGCGGCGAGAACGCCACCCTCGTCGGGCGTTGCGCCGTGGAGGTCTGATGTGATGGCGCCCGCCTCGGTGGCGATCAGTAGGCCGGCTGCCATGTCCCACGAATTGAGGTGTTCCTCGAAGTAGGCGTCAAGTCGGCCGCACGCGACGTAAGCAAGGTCGATGGCGGCCGAGCCGTACCGGCGGATGTCGCGGACCTGGGGAAGGAGTTCACGGATACGGCGAGCCTGCGGCAACCGCCGGTCTGGGAGGTAGCTGAACCCCGTGCCGACCATCGACAGGGCGATGTCCGTGGCGGCACTTGCCTTGATCTGGAGGCCGTTGCGTGTGGCACCACCACCTCGCTCGGCAGAGAACATCTCGTCGGTGACCGGTGCGTACACCGCGCCTGCCAGCGAACCGTGCGCGTCGACCGCCGCAACAGATGTGCACCAGGCAGGAAGGTCGTAGAGGAAGTTGGCTGTGCCGTCGATCGGGTCGATGTGCCACTCGATACCCGATGTGCCAGAGTCGTTGGCCCCTTCCTCGCCAACGATTGCATCGTCTGGCCGAAGCCGACGCAGCTCTCCGACGATGTACTCCTCGGCGGCGCGATCGAACTCGGTGACAGGATCGGTTTCGCTCGACTTCGTGTCGTGCGCCGGCGGTTGACCGACCGGCAGGCTGCGCCTGCCGGCGAGAGCCATGGCCCCAGCGGTTCGGGCCAGTTGCTCGGCGAGGAAACGGAGGTCTGCGGCAGAATGGGCCATGTCAGTTGGGTGCGTGTCCGGCGCCCGTGCGATCCTCGGCTTCGCGCCATTCCCCAAGGGCTCGCATGACGAGCACTGCCACAATGGCCATCCCACCTGCGGTCACAACAGCGCCGATCAGAATGCCGATGCCGAGCGGCACACCGCAATCTCCTTCGCACTGCAGTCTGATCAAGGAGTACCCGATCAGCCCGCCGGCCAAGCCGCTGAGACAGATGGCAACAAATGCGCTGATACGCACTCCAACAGTGGGAAGCGCCGACAGGGGCCGAGATTGGTCGTCCATTGAGATCAAGGCTACTGAGACAGCGGCAAGGCTTCATGGACGCGTTAATGGTCGGCGCCTTGAACTCGGCGAACACATCGCACGTCTGCATGGCTTGAGGCCTTGGAGAGAGCAGCGGTGAGGGACATATGATTTCGAAAATGTTCGATCCTGTTCTGTCCACACTGAGGCAATCGATTCATCGGCGAACCCGACACGGCGAGGTCGACCAGACAGCCTCGGCAGGCCGTCTGTTTGGGGGCGACTTCAGCGCCCGGACGACGGCTGGAGCTGAATTTGGGAACAGCCGCCTGGGGATCGGTGTGATGCACGATCTTGACGGCGAGATTGTGAGCCTGAAGGGTCAAACCTGGCGGGTTCCTGTCGACGGCAAGCCAATCAGGGTCGGTCCTGACGAGACGATTGCTTTCGGTATCGCTGCACACGGGGGCCGCCGTCATACCCTCAACGTTCCAAACGGATCCGACGTCGACGGCATAGTTGCAGCAATCGACGCCTACCTTGAGCAGACGCATGCTGATCCCGAACAGGTCGTCTGCGCGGTTGAGATCATCGGGGAGTTTTCCGATGTGCTTGTCCGCACTGTCGCCCCACCCGATCATGAGGGGGCTTCGCTTGGCGAGGTGATCGATACAGAGACCCGATTTCGTTTCGAACGTTGGAGCGGGAGCATGGTTGGCTTTCGGTTTCCGAACCACACCGACGGCCGCACAATCCCGGGCCTCCATCTCCACGCAATCAGCACTGACTGCTCATCGGGCGGACATGTCCGTCAGGTGACCACACAGGGGACTCACTCCAACATTTGGATTGATGAACTGCACCCGATCGTCGACGACGACCACGTTGCCGCCGCCGATATCGATTTTTCAAGGTACGAGGGACCTGCCGACTGACGAACACATCAAAATGGCGCAAAAGCAGACAGAGTGACCGCATGTAGTTGATCGACGCGGTTTTCGTTTCAGCTCGGTCTGTTCTGACTGGGAAAAATCCGATGGCGACAGCAACTATCGTGACTGGATGTTGAAGCTTGATCCGGTGCTTGTTGACAGTGTGACAGGCGGGTTGCTCTGCGGTATCGACGTCGATGGGGGGCCAACAACCGAGCAGTTGTTGGTGCTCAAAGCCATTGTCAGTCATCTTTGGGAGCGACCCGATCTTGAGGCGGGGTCAGTACCGCACATAAGCGCCCGCGAACTCGCGAACATTCTGACTGACGAGAACGCGCGGACAATGTTCCACGAACTTCATCTCGCCCTTGAAACCTGTCGGCACCCGCAGTCACTTGCCCAGGTAGCTGCTGTTCAGGAGTACGCGGACGCTCTCGAGGTCGATGGTGACGATCTCGAAATCTTCCGGGATCTCATGAGCAGCGGGGTGGAGGCCGCTGCTCAGGACTACAAACGCTTCCTCACCATTGACATGCTCGATCGGTCTGAGCCCAGTTTGTCCGAGACGAAGGTCGACGCTCTACACCCCGAGACCCAACTTGCAGAAAAACTTGGTGCGTTCTCGGAGTACGGCCCGGGCACGCTTGGGCGCGCCTACCTCTCTTTTTACGAACGTTTCGGTCTGAGTTTGCCTGGCATTGACCTCTCTCTCAATAACCATTTTTTCGTTGCCCACGACATGACTCACACGATTGCTGGATTGTCGACAACGCCCGCGGCTGAAATTGCTCTCAGTGCTTTCCAGTTTGCAATGAACAACAACCGCATTAACCGTGCGGCATTCCTCGCCTCGTTGGTTGCCCACGAGGCTGGCTTCGCTCTCCCCCCGCACCTCAGTAGCGGCGAAACGGGCCTTCTCCTCGACCCACCTGCCGCGCAGCTCCTTGGCCAGGAACTGCGCCGGGGGAGCCAATGTCGGAAAGATTTTTCACTTGTCGACCATTTTGCTCTCGCACCACTTTTGCTGAGTGACGTCCGCTCCGAGTTTGGAGTTGGCGCTCCGGTAGATCCTCTCGATGGCCACCACTGGTGGTAACGCCGCCCGAGTCCACCGCTCGGTCGAACGATGCCGCTCGGCAAGGCAATCGGTAAACCACCCCACGCTCGGGTTCTCAGGGACCGGCCGCTGCACCGATGAGGCACCCGCAAGCTGATCAATGAACCCTTTGTTTCGGCTCACGGTTGATCACAGAATTGACGACGAGGGCGTGCCATGAGCTGCCCGCCGCCAGCAAGGTAGATCAATGAGTTGGCAGATTTCCGTGTCATTTCGTTGCGACGGGAGGGTCGGTTTCCATTGGGCACGATGGAACGCCCCCGGTGAACAAAATCGTGAAATGTCTCTTGTCATTTTCCGTATCGGCAGCAAGGAGCTCGCGACACGAGGTGGTCGTTTTAGGTTGGGATCGACTTGTTTGTTACCGCGGCCTGACTGTCTCGGAGAGATCCGTGGGTCGTGCTGATGGATGACGATTTGGCACTAGCTGGACGGTGGTCCCGTGGTTGTAGTCAGCTTGCGTATAGCTTTCGGCATGACTCGAGAGCCGACTCGGACTATTTTGCATGCCGACATGGACGCGTTCTTTGTGTCGGTCGAGCTGCGTCGGCATCCGGAGTTGATGGGCCAGCCGGTAGTCGTTGGCGGAACCGGGAATCGGGGCGTTGTTGCTGCTGCTTCGTACGAGGCGCGCCGGTTCGGTGTGCACTCGGCGCTGCCGTCGTCAATCGCCAAACGTCGTTGCCCGCATGCAGTCTTCCTGCCAGGGGACCACGAGTTGTACGCCAAGGTCAGTGCCGACGTCCGGGAAATTTTCGACCGGTTTACGCCGCTCGTGGAGCCCTTGTCGCTCGACGAAGCATTCCTCGACGTCACCGGTTCACGTCGACTCTTCGGAACTGGTGCTGAGATCGGTGACCAGATTCGGCAGGCAGTCCGCGATGAGCTCGACCTGGGATGCTGCATTGGCGTGGCGTCCAACAAGTTCCTGGCCAAGCTTGCATCCGTCGAAGCCAAGCCGATTCCCCGGCCAGACCGGATCGACCCGGGTCTCGGCGTCAAAGTCGTTGAGCCAGGTACGGAACAGGCCTTTCTTGACCCGCTGAAGGTGCAGCGGCTCTGGGGCGTCGGACCAGCGACCCTTGACAAGCTGCATCGTCTCGGCGTCACAGTTGTTTCGGATCTGCATCGGGTTGATCGGAGCGCGCTCGGTGCCGCACTTGGCAAGAACCAGGCCAACCATCTTCTGGCTTTGGCCATTGGCGCAGACGATCGTGCTGTTGAACCTGATCGCGACGCAAAGTCGATTGGTCACGAAGAGACGTATGCGCGAAACGTGCACATTGTTTCGGAGATGAGGACCAACCTGGTGCGCCTGTCCGACGCTGTGGCTACCCGGTTGCGCAAGGCGGGTGTAGGTGCCCGCACACTGACCCTCAAAGTCCGTTTCGATGACGGGTTCCACACCATCACCAGATCGACAACTGGCCGAGAGGCGATAGACAGCGCAGAGACCATCGTCGCCTTACTCGGGCCGATCATGGAAACCGTCGACCCGTCGCCAGGTGTCAGGCTGATCGGAGTATCGGGGTCAAATCTTGGGCCGGTGTTCCATCAGATGACGTTGGACGAGGCTGCAGACGACGCACCCGTGCATGGTGCGACCGATGCTGCGATGGATCGGATTCGGGATCGGTTTGGTGCTGACGCGATCGGCCCGGCGAGTTCGATCCGTGGGGGAGAGGTTCAGAACGTGAAGCGAGGCGGTCAGCAGTGGGGGCCGGACCAGGAGCACCAGTAGCTGTTCGGGCTGGTCGATGTCGCTGTCGCGCGCGCTCTCTCTCTCTCTCTCTCTCTCTCTCTCTCTCTTCAAGAATCAGAGGGTGAAGGCCCGATACAGCGGGCCCCGAGCGGGTCTGGCTGCGTGGAGCACCGTGTTTGTGGAAATATTCCGCAGTCCATTTCGTCGCCGCGTTGAGCTTTGCAGTTATACGTGCGATAATTGACCGGTGCCGCTATCCGAAAATGAACAGCGCATTCTTCGTCAAATCGAAGAAGAACTCGAGCAAGATCCGAAGTTCGCGCAAAAGGGGTACCGCCTGTCACGGCGTCGCTCCGCGTCTATCGGACTCGGTCTCGTCGTCGGGCTGGCAATCACCATCGGTGGTCTCGCAGTCAACTTTTTCGTTGCGTTCGCGGGGTTTGTTCTGGTGTTCGTGATGACAACGATGCTCGAATCTGAACTGCGCGTCCTCGGACGCGATCGCCTCGGTCAGCTTCCGATTTCGGCTTGGCTCAGCGGCAACGTTCGCCGCCCTGAACGCCACGACGTCGACGAATCCTGAGATCGGCCCTCGCCCGCATTTGCCCGCATTGTGGCGCCCTGCGGTGAACTTAAAGAGCTTGGCGAAGCCGCCGTGCGTGCTCAGCCCAGCCGGGTAAAGTAACGACGAAACTTCGCGACCGGCGAGATCGAGTCGTTGACTGCCCGTTCGATCTGACGGCTCCACTGACGGCACTCGGTCAGACGGCGCGTTCCGTGCTCGTCCAAATTTCCGCCGGCGTCAGGAGCGTATGACACCTCGGTCATCGACGCGGCAAGCGATGCAAACGGCCGCGCCACCACGGGGAACGCAGAAGCAGCGGCAGCGGCGAGTTCGGTAGGCGTGAGCGATGCCAGCGGGCGCAGCCCAACTTCACCGACATCGGCAACCGACTGGCGCCACAGGGCAGCTATGGCTGCAACGGTGTCGGCAGGCTGCCGCCGTCGACGCCAGCGGCGAATCAGCGCAGGGACGGCAAGGAGTAGGCCGATCAGCGCAACGAATAACAGGGAGCGCCAAGGCAGCAATGTCGGATCTTCGCTCGCCGTCGAAGTCGGATCAGCAAGTAATTCGCCTGTCTCCTCGGGGGTCAATGTCTGGTCGACGCCGTCGGGAATCGCTGGGTCGCCGAGTGGAGCGCTGGTTGTTTGTGGCGCGATCACCTGATCGTTGTTGGCCGAGGGTGCCGGGTTTACTCCGGGAGCATTCGGGTTGATTCCGGTCGAGTCCTGCTGCGGTGCAACGTTGGTGTAGTTCTCGGCGCCAGGTGACCCGCGCCCCGGCGTCGGCTCGAAGGGAACCCACCCAAGCCCGTCGAACCAGACTTCAGGCCAGGCGTGGGCGTTTTTGCCCAGTACCGAGTAAACATCGCCGTCGAAGGTGCCAGGGGTAAAGCCAACCGCTACCCGAGCGGGAATAGCGAGCGTTCGCAGCATGGCGGCATAGGAACCGGCAAACTGTTCGCAATAGCCAACGCGGTCACGAAGGAATCCTTCGATCGCATTGTTGCTGTGGCCGGCTTGGACTTCAAGGCTGTACTCGAACTCGCTGCGAAACCAATTCTGCAAAGTGAGTGCTATTTCGTACGGCGTCGAAGCACCAGCGACCACGGAGCGAGCGACCTCGTTCACCGATGACGGGAACCCGTCGGGAAGTTCGAGATAAATCGGGTCGCCCGGGTCGGTCGATGTGGCGGCCTGCAGGTCTTTGACGAGAAACCGCGGTGAAGCCGACACGATCTCGAACTGGTCTCCGGCGGCAAGTTCGCCATCCGTCTTCAGCAACGTTGCGGAGTCAGCATTGAAGCGCAGCCCATCTTGAGGTGATGCTGCGAGCGGGTCGGGGGCGGCTGGGATGAACTTCGCGCCGAGCGATGCGATCGTGATCTCCTGCCGCAACTCGGCAGCACCGTCGCGGGCTGGCGATAGCCCACCGTCGACTCGTGAGAGCGAGCGCTCAGGGAGACCCCAGGTAGTGCCGTCGAAACGGGGGAGTGCCGAGAGGCGCCAATACGACTCGAAGTCGGCCTGCACGGCGAACAGCTCGGCATCGGATCGGTTGGTCAGCCGCGAGCGGATGTCGACAAGGGGGCTCACCACATTGGTAACGCTGCCACCGTTACCACCACGGGTCTCGTAGAGGGGAGCGGCGTCGGCGCCGGGCAGGCGCGGGCCGACAAATGCCCCAGTCAACGCAACGACGAGCGCTGTGGCAATCGCCGCGGGAACGATCACTTGCGCCGGTGGACGACGCGGGCCGATGACGGTGCGACGCTTTGGAGCATGGTGCGCACGCAGCGCAATCGTTGTCGCCACACCGGCAGCGATGAGCCCGGCGGTTAACGCCACCCGGTCGCGGTCCGAGCCGAGCGCGGCGACGAATACGAAGAGCACACCGCCGGGGACGAGTGCCTCGGCACGAGCGAACGCACGGAACGCGAATGTGTCGCCCAACACGATGGCCAGGGCCATGCCGATTGCAGCCAAGACGTCCCAGCCTCCGCCGTAGATGACCGGGGCGACCGCCGTCCGGAACTCTTCTCGGACCCGTTCAATTTCAAGCTGGAACAACTCGAAGGTGTCGCCGGTCGGCAGCAGCATGGTCATCGACTCGCGGTAGTGAACGAAAGCGATCAGCCAGACAATCGCAGCAGCAAGGATCGGCACGGCGAGCAGGCCGGGCACGCGTAACCGTCGCAGGACGAAGCTCAGGCCATGTCCAATCACAGCCATGGCGATGAAACCGTCAAGAAACTGCCAGCCTCTAAAGACGCGGGCGAAGCCGGCGGCGACAGCGATCGAGAACAACGTCATCGCGATCGTGGCGATCAGCTCAACCGAGACCTGCGGGTCGATCAGCGGCTCAGGTGCAGGCGGAATTCGCCCCGGCCCAGCCGAGTGCTCCGACCCTGATGTTGAGGGACTGTCTCGCAGTGAGTCGGGTGAGCGGACGGCTGTGTTGGTCATCGGCGAACTCCGGCAGGCATGCCGACCGGACGCGTTGACGACGTACCGTTCAAGCCTCGCCATGAGTCGACAAATTCGTCCTCGGTGCGACAAGAAACGCCGATGTTTGCTTTGGATCGTTCGTCGGTCGTCACCCCAATGACGGTGAGCGTGGGATCGACGATGGCTTGAATAGCGCTCCATCCTTGGCTGCGGTGTGAACCGGTCACGAGGATCATGAGGCCGAGCCCTTCTCCAGGATCGCGGTCAAGTAGGCCCAGTTTTGACCCGTCGGGTTCGATCCGTGCCAGCACGCGCAACGTGTTGGCGCCGGTCTCGGGCCCCCGGAGGTCGATGCCGCCAGCGGTGACAAAACGTGCTGTTAGGCCTGCCTGTTCGGCGCTGTGTACGAGGCTGGCGGCAGCGGTGATACCGCGCTCGAATCCGTCGACGTCGAGATACGACGACGGGTCGGCGTCAAAGACGACCGTGCAGCGCCGCACACCTTCGACCGTGTACTCCTTGACCAGTAGATTTTCTGATCGGGCCGAGGCCTTCCAGTCGATCGAACGCGGCTCGTCACCGTCGACGTAGGTCCGCAGGCCGTGAAACTCACCCGGACCGAGGCGCCGTGCCTGCACAACGAGCTGCCGACCGAGCGCACCCTGGCCGAGTACGGGCATGTCGAGCAGGAATGTTTTCGGTGCAACCGTGACGGTGTCGATGTCGGCAATCGTCCTGGTTGAACGAGCGATGCCGAGTGGATCGCGAGTTTCGACGACAAGCGGCCCAAGCCGGACGATCCCTCTGGCGGTGGTCGGGAGTTGGTAACCGGCAGACGAGCGCGTGCCGCGCGATAACGGCGCGATCGAGAGGCGCGCCACATGATCGGTCGCGTTTGCCCGGCTGACTCGTTCGGCGAGCTCGAAGCCAGTCGAACGGACACGGCCGTGGTGTTCGAGGCGAAGGTCGACGCGTCCAGTGTCGCCGGCAACGAGCACTGTTGGATGGACCCAACGCGATGCCGAGATGTTCGGTCGGCGGACACGCACAAACACGATCGCGAGGACCACCGCAGCCACAAAGGCGGAGCCGATAATAAATAACTCGATTACGCCGAAGACGCGACCCACAACGAGAGCGATCATGCCGGCCACAAGGCTGCTCGCTCCCTGTCGTGTCAGCACTTCGAGGCAGCGAACGTCGTAAGTCTTGGTTTGGCGTCGGGGAGAGTCAATCGATTCACGATGGGCCTCAGCGGGCAATCGGTACCGCGACGGCTTCGAACACTTCGCGTACAGCGTCCTCGGGTGATAGGTGTGCGCCTCGGTCGGTGCGCACCATGATGCGGTGGGCCAGCGTGGCGATGCCGACAGCCTTCACATCGTCAGGCGTTGCGTAGTTGCGGCCGCGCGCTGCGGCGTGAGCGCGTGTCGCCGCTGCGAGCTGGAGCGTTGCCCGAGGAGACAGACCGAGTTCGATGCCGGGGTGGCGGCGGCTGGCCTCGGCAATGTCGACGAGGTAAGACTTCAGCGCCCCGGCCACATACACACTGCGAACAGCGTCGACCATCTCGAGGATCTCGGCGGCGGACACGACCGGGCTCAGGGTGCGGAGCTTGTGGGCTGACCCCTGGTCGTTGAGCATCTGGATCTCGGCGTCGCGACCCGGATATCCGACCGATAGGCGGAGCAGGAAGCGGTCGAGTTGGCTTTCGGGAAGGCGATATGTGCCCTCCTGGTCAACTGGGTTTTGGGTGGCGATCACCATGAACGGGGGAGCGAGGGGACGGCTCTTGCCGTCGACGGTGACCTGGCGTTCCTCCATAGCTTCGAGGAGCGCCGACTGCGTTTTGGGCGACGCTCGGTTGATCTCGTCGGCGAGCACGATGTTGGCAAACATGGGGCCGGGCTCAAAGCGGAACGACTCGGTCGAACGCTCGTACACGCTCACGCCTACAAGATCGGTCGGAAGAAGGTCGGGTGTGAACTGCACGCGCTTCCATGTGCAGTCGACGGACGCCGACAAGGCCTTTGCCAGGCTGGTTTTACCGACACCCGGCACGTCTTCGATCAAAAGGTGGCCCTCAGCGAGCATGCACATAATGGCCAGCTCGACGGCCTCAGTCTTGCCGTGGATGACCTGCTCGATGTTCGAGACGATCGCATCGAACAAACCGGCGAAGCCGCGGCTCGCGGCATTCGTCGCAGCGTCGGGACGCTGGTTGAAGATCTGACGCGATGCTTCGGCGGTATCGGGGCTGAACCTCCCGCTCGATCCGCGTGCTGGCGTTCCGTCTGCGTCAACGTCGATCGTCACGTCGCAAAGGGTAGATGCAAACGGTGCCGGGGAGTAGTCGGCGCTACGTTCGTTATCGATGAGTTTCCCCGCAGGCCGAACCGACCGCGTTGCCGATCGCGTTGGCGACCGCGTTGCCGCTTTTTCTATCGATGCCGTGACCGATGCCGAGAGGGCGTCGGCCGGCCGTGCGATCGATCATGTGCTGGCAGTGGCGATCGAGCCGAGCCGTCTTGCCGCAGGGCTCGTTGACGCCAAGGGTGAACTGTTGCTTCGCGACCGCGTCACGACGCCGACTCGCGACGTGTGGCGCACGCTCGAACAACTCATCCGACGGATCATCGCTGCGGCGCCGCCCGGCCTACCTCGCCCACGCGCTGTTGGAGTGAGTTGCATTGGCCCGGTCGACACCCGTGCCGGAACGGTCTCGCCGCCGCTTGTGCCGGCATGGACCAACTTTCCGCTGCGTGAACATCTCGAACGTCTTACAGGCCTCGAGGTCGAACTCGACTCGGCAGGCGGTGCAGCCACCGAGGCTGAGCGCTGGATCGGTGAAGCCCGAGGAGCGTCGAGCTACCTCAGCGTTCGAATCGACACCACGGTCGAGTCGGGTTGTGTGATCGACGGGGTCCGCCTGTCCGGGGCGCACGGCAATGCGGCATTGATTGCCCATATCAACGTCGAACCCGGTGGTAAGCGATGTCGCTGCGGCGCCCTCGGTTGCCTCGAGGCGTACGTGTCCTCAACAGCGCTCCAGGCTGAGTTCAACCGGCCGCTCGGCCGAGCCACTACACCAATGGCGGAACGCACAGGGATCATGCTGGCTCGCGCTGTGGCCTCGATGTGCGCAACGCTTGATGTCAGCACGGTCTTTCTCTCGGGCAACGTGATCGACGCGCTCGGCGATCCGATGCTCGATGCGCTTCACCGTGAACTCGCTGTTCGATCCCGACTGAAGTCGCTGAACGGTCTACAGATCATTGAGCCGCACGAACGGATCTGGCCGCTAGTGGCAGCCGCCTCGCTCGCGCTGCATTGACCGCTGCAGCGGTTCCTGCCTGACAGCAGAACGGAACAGCAGAACGGAACAGCAGAACGGAACAGCAGAACGGAACAGCAGAACGGAACAGCAGAACGGAACAGCAGAACGGAACAGCAGAACGGAGTTGACGCCCGGCTACCGCTCGGTAACCGTCACCGATTAACATGTTCTCTATGGACCCGACTTACACCGCAGATGCCGAGGCCTACCGAGAAAAGGTCCAGGCCTTTCTCGCCGAGAAGCTTCCCTCCAACTGGGAGGGCATTGGCCGCCTCGAAGGTGAGACGCTGGAAACATTCGTCGGTGAATGGCGCAACACGCTGTACGAAGCGAACTATCTCGCACCGGGCTGGCCGAAGGAGTTCGGCGGGGCCGGTCTGACCTCGACAGAGCAGGTCATCCTTGCCGAAGAGTTCGCAAAGGCAGGTGTGCCGACCGGCGGCCCGAACGACGCATTCAGCATTCAAATGCTTGGTAACACCATCCTCGTGTGGGGTACCGACGAACAGAAGGCGCACTATCTCCCGCGACTCCTGAAGGGCGACGACACCTGGTGCCAGGGTTACTCTGAACCCGACGCTGGTTCAGACCTCGGCAATGTCGGCCTTCGTGCCGAACTCGATGGAGACGAGTGGATCCTCAACGGTCAGAAAATCTGGACCTCTGCTGGTCATCTCGCTGACCACATTTTCACGTTGGCCCGGACTGACCCCGATTCGCCGAAGCACAAGGGCATCTCGTTCCTGCTCGTCCCGATGGACCAGCCAGGTATCGAAGTTCGTCCGATCAAAATGATCTCGGGCGATAGCGAGTTCAACGAAGTCTTCTACACCGACGCACGTGTCCCGAAAGACAACGTGATCGGCGGCGTCAACAATGGTTGGGCCGTGGCGATGTCGCTGCTCGGCTACGAACGTGGCGAAGCAGCAGCAACGGGCCCGATCCACTTTAAAGGCGAGTTCGCCCGCCTGCTCAAGATGGCCCAAGATCGTGGCGTCGCCAACGATCCGGTCATTCGTCAAAAGCTCGCATGGTGCTACTCGAAGGTCCAGATCATGGGATTCCTCGGCCAGCGTGTACTCACGCAGTTCCTTGCTGGCCACCACCCTGGCCCTGACGCCGCAATCGGCAAGCTCCAGTGGAGCGAGTACCACAAGGTTGTCACCGAACTGGCCATGGATATTCTGGGTGCCGACGCCCTGCATTGGGAAGGCCGCAAGCCGCCATCGTCGTTCGGCTCCGACGACTCCGGTGCGCTGAATGACCCGTCGTCGTGGATCGGCACGTTCCTCAACGCCCGCGCCGGCACGATCTACGCCGGATCGTCGCAGATCCAGCGCAACATCATTGGCGAGATGATCTTGGGGCTCCCCAAAGAGCCCAGGCCGCCAGCCCCGACGAAGTGATCCGCGCAGCGCTGTCGGTCGTCCGGCACCCGGAACTCTGGCTGACAGCGCTTCGTCAAGCTCGGCGAACCGCGCCCCCTGGATGGTGGAAACGCAAGCCGTTCCTGCCGGTGCCTTCGGGGGAGTACCTCGAATTCCGGCTCATCACCCAGTACGGCGATGCCACACATCGACCTGAGCCAGGTGATGTGGTGAAATACCTGCAATGGTGTCGTCAATGGGATCGGCCGCAATGAACGCCAGGGCCTTGGTCCGGCGAATAACTCCTGCGTTCCACGACGGGCCCTTTCGTTAGGTTCCGCCGATGCACAGCGCTCTCGTTCTCAATGCCAGTTATGAGCCGCTGTCTGTCGTGTCGTCACGGCGAGCCACATGCCTTGTGCTTGCTCAGAAGGCCGAGGTGCTCGAAGACGATGGCATTGTCCTGCGCTCGGAGTCGTTCAACATCGTTCAGCCGTCGGTCATCCGCCTGCGCTACATGGTGAAGGTGCCCTATGTCAGGCGCTCGTCGATGTCGCGTCGCGGAATTTTCGCCCGGGATGAACACCGCTGCCAATACTGCGGTGGTCACGCCGACTCGATCGACCACGTTTTCCCTCGCTCCAGGGGCGGTCCGCACACCTGGGAGAACGTCGCAGCAGCGTGTACTCCGTGCAACCGCACGAAACGTGACCGGACGCCAGAGGAGGCCGGAATGGAACTCGTTCGACCGTGTCGAGTACCCCGCTCAACGTCGTGGATCGTCGTGTCGGTGAGCTCGATGCCCGACACTTGGCGGCCGTACCTGTCGATGGCTTCCTGAACGGCATACTCAATCCATGTTCGAGCGGCTCGACTTCCGCGAGCCAGCAGCTCGCTTTCACGCCCGAGCGATTCCCGACGACGCGACCGCCCAAATCTGGGTGAACCATGTCGCTGGCCCGGCACTTGTGCTCGGTTCGACTCAGCGTGACCCATCGATGATCGACGTTGACGAATGCGCGCGGCGCGGCATCGACATCGTTCGGCGACGGAGTGGCGGTGGCGCGGTCCTCCTCACTCCGTCCGAGGTCACCTGGTTCGACGTGATCATCCCCAGCGGTGCTCCTGGCTGGGCCCAAGATGTCCACGCACCAATGGTGTGGTTGGGCGAGCGGTTCGCTGCAGCGTGCCATGGCGCCGGCGTGACCCAAGCGGTGACCGTCAACGACAACTCGATGGTCCGCACAGAATGGTCGACTTTGATCTGCTTCGATGGCATTGGTCCGGGTGAAGTGCTCCTCGACGGTCGAAAGCTCCTCGGCATCAGCCAGCGCCGCACTCGGACCGCCCTGCGCCTGCAGTGCTGCTGGTATCACCAGGTCGATCCCGCCGCTCTGGTTGCGCTGTTCCCAGCGCTCGACGGCATTGACCCGGCTGC
>Ga0115001_10000476_pt1 | contig 29341 bp, 15 predicted proteins | sample ArcticOcean_MG_C_12_FD_89869 | JGI IMG/M metagenome (GOLD analysis project Ga0115001, IMG submission 89869) | Marine microbial communities from western Arctic Ocean - ArcticOcean_MG_CB8_130 | ecosystem: Environmental > Aquatic > Marine > Oceanic | place: Arctic Ocean: Canada Basin | collected... | reverse complement strand
TGTTAATTCTGCCATGTTACCAAATTGTATTTAGATCCAATCATTATGTACGCACTTAACCATCATTACTAAATATGTGTATATAAAGAAAGTACGAATTAGTTTTTAGTATTTATGGAGAATAAAATGACAGAATCACAACCAGGACAAAATGTTAATCCTTTAAAGAAGTATTACAGACAGCCCAAGCAGTTCATTAGATTGCCTAGCGGTTACAAATACTATCCAGAAGGAGCCATTGAAGTTTCTGAATCAGGAGAAATTGCTGTGTATCCAATGACAGCAAAAGACGAATTAATATTCAAAACTCCAGATGCATTGTTGAATGGTGAAGCCACTGTTACTGTTATTCAAAGTTGTGTGCCTGCAATTAAAAATGCATGGCAGATGCCCAGTATAGATGTTGATGCCACATTGATTGCAATCAGAATGGCAACATACGGCACAAAGATGAGTGTGCCAATCATGGTGCCAAACACAAAAATTGAAAAAGATTATGAATTGGATCTACAAGTCACGTTGGACAAACTGTTGAATGCACAGTATCAATCCACAGCACTAGTGGGCAACATGGAGATCACAACACAGCCTTTGAGCTATGATCAATTTTCTAAAATGGCAATCAAGTCATTTGAAGAAGCACGTGTGCAAGAAATAATCAAAGATCAAGACATGGATGAAGAAGAAAAATTAAAAAGATTCCAAAAGAGTTTGACCAAATTAACTGATCTAAACATCAGCATGGTGGGAGACACTGTGGCATCAGTCAAAGTGGACGGACAAACAGTTACTGACAGAGACATGATCACAGAATTTATCGAGAATGCTGAAAAAGGATTTTTCCAAGCAGTGCTGGATCATTTGGAATTACAAAGACAAGCATTCGCATTGCCTACCATCACAGTGGATTCCACTGAAGAAGAACAAAAAGCAGGAGCACCTGAACAGTACACGATACCAGTTCAGTTTGACACAGCAAATTTTTTCGCTTAAAGATATCAACACTGCCGATTTCTGACATTATCAAGCTCACAACAGAGATGGAGAATGAAATCAAAAATTTCAAAATGGAATTGAGTAAAATTGCTTGGTTCATGCGTGGAGGAGTCACCATGGACGAGTTGTACGGTAGCAGTCCGGAAGATAGAGAAGTGTTTGCCAAGGTAATCAAGGACAACCTAGACACTGCCAAAAAAACAGGACAACCGTTCTTTTAACACATCACACACTATATAAAGTATAAAAAAATACACACACACGGTGTCTAAAACCAAATAGCACCATTTAATCAATGACACAGTCGTTCTAAATAATTCACATATGCAAATTTACACACAAATTGTGCGACCCCAAGAGCTGGATGAAGACGACCTCTGGATTCCCTGTCTTAAAACTGCCACCGTTGAACACTCTCCTGCAGATGCACAAGCACTGATCATCACTCACATCGAAGCCATCAATCATTATGCACACAGTCTGTCAGAACTGTTGGAACAAAAAGTGTATGCGGTGGGATCTAAGACTTATGACCGCCTTGTGGCGGCGGGCTTCGCAGAAAATAATATTCATTGGCGACACACAGCCAACGATTTAAAACTGCGTTCCAAAAACACAGGCCCACTCACTTGGCTCCACGGAGACAAGTACGCCAGAGATTTTCGTGCCATACCAGAAGTTACTGCCATTCAGACTTACGAATCAAAACCAGATCCTTCAGCCATCAAACAGATATTGAAATTGGAACCAGATGTTATTCATGTGTATTCGGAATCAGTATTAAAAGAATTAGAGATTAGAAACTGGAGTCACACCAAGTTGAAACACGTTGCGTCAGCGGAACCAGATGTGAGTGTGTGGTTGGATTGTGAATCATTTGATCCTAATGTTTAAGAACGACTCACGTCGTTCTGCTTTTCGCTTGTGCTCAAGCATTTAAGCAATTACATAACGAAGTTATGTTGTCATCATGCAGACAGTTGATCCATACTTCACCCAGTAACGGGAAAAGTATGTAGACATCATGCGAGACTAGCCTGCCATTTTGTGAGAGGAACTTTTGTGCGGAAGCGGTAACCCGTCAACTCCCTATTCCAGACTTCATCAGTCACGGTCAACTGCGGCACCCTTCACAAACAAAGTGAGCAGTTGCGATGTTGTATCTTTTTCACAGAGCATCTTCTTTTATGCCTTTAGTAAGCACTTTCCTTGCAACTCAGGATTCACCATTATGTTTCAAATGCATTTCCTGGATCTACGATCAGTTGTGTTGCTATATTGCCTTGTTGTAATTTTTAAGTTCTTCTTTTAGGATTCTTGAACCACCAACTCTTACATTGATGATACCGTTGTAATATTCGTCGGATTCTAATACTCGTCTTTCGAATTGTTCCCGAGCTTCGAGATAACTCATTACGCCTCTAGTTTTGCAAATGTACAATATTTCTCTTGTAAACTTGTCTTCGCCTAATTCTGTCACGTCAGCATTCAGATGATCTGAGGAACCCCAATATTCTTTCCAGTCAGATTCAACTTTGCTTCTACGTTTGTTTATCCTGCCTTTAAGTGGCGGACGTGTCTTCTTGAATTTTGCTAATTTTTTACCCACATACATCTTACCACTGGTTGTGTTTGTGATCAAATACACAAATCCTTCACAGTCTTCCGGCAATGTCTGAATGGGGTTACCCTGATAAGTCCATGGCATATGGACATACTTACTGATTATTTTTTTCGCTGTTGCTGTTTGTGGATCTTGGACACTTTATATTGTTCTTCTAGCTCTTTACGTCTTAGACGTGCCAAAATTCTAATTTCTGCCAGTGCCAATCTAGCGGCAACTTTTGTGGCAAGGCTTTGCCTCTTGGCAAACAACTCGTTTGCTTTAAAATACGCCATGTATGCTTGGGTCAGTTTGTCGTGAGTATCATCTTGAATGGTCATTTGTTTCCACATCGTTGGCATATGCTGTAAAGCCGTTTTCTTTAACAACTCTAAGCACGTTGTTCACTCTGCCCATTAATTCATCTTTATGAGATATTAAAAATATGTTTTTGCCTGATTCTCTGCTCATTTTTTTTAGAATAGCCAAACTGCTTTCAACTCCTGCTGAATCCATACCAGAATCTATCAATTCATCTAAAAACAACAAGTTAATTTTTTGATACAAATTTTCCCATACATCTCTAAACGCAAAACTTAAACCTAAAATTAATCTATTTCTTTCACCTCTACTCAGATTGTCAAAGTCTAGTTCTTGTCCCAGTTGAGTGATCTCCACACTTAAATCATTTTTAAATGTGACCAAGTGTGGAAGACCCAATTGATCCAAGTAGTGAGTTAACCTGTTGTTCAAAAAGGTTAAGTTTTGATCAATTATTTTTTTCCTTATGAAGGAATCTTTGTTTGTTAATAGTTTGTGTAAAAATTCTTGATGTTCTTTTAATTTTTGCAGTGTATTTGCTGTGTCCCAATCTATTTTTTGTACTGCTTGATTTTTTAATTCATCTATTTGATCTAGATATGGATTAGCATCTTCTTTTTTGTTAACAAGTGCTGTGTTGATTGATTCTACATATTGTCTGTGATCATATGCTTCTTTTATGGTGTCATAGTATGTGTCAGGTCTTTGATCCAAATCACCCACTGCTTTGATGTCTTTTACAGTTTGTTCCAATTGTTGTGCTAATTCCATCACATAACTGTTGGATTCTCCATATTCTTCTTCCAAAGTTTTCTGCATTTGTTCTATTTTATCTTGAGGCAGATCCTGACCACAAGCATAACAAGTGGCTTTGTGATTAAGTTTTTCTAAATCATCATGCAATTTTTTTGCTGTCTTATCTGCTTGTTCGATGGTCGATTCCAAACCAGCTCTGTCTTTTTGCAATTGTTTTAACGCATCGTTAAGTTTTGTCCAATCTTCAAATTTTTGATGTGCTTCTAATTCTTTATCAATGTCTACACTTTCTAACTCTTTTAAATTTTTTTCTAATTTTTCTATGTCTGTGGTGTTCTGATTTTGCCAAGCACTGCTTTTGTTGTTTAAACTGTGAATTGTTTCTTCTACTTTTTCATTGCTAATTTTCAAACCTTCTAAACGTGATGTTTCCAGCGATATGTCTTCTTTTGAACGTTTGATGTGTGTTTTTAAGATGTCTGCTTTTTCAGACAACAACTGAATTCCTAACAGTTGTTCAATTATTTCTTGTTGTTCATTGTTGTGTAAACTTAAAAAGGGTTGAGTGTATGTGTTCAAAGCCACAATGTGTTTGAACATTTTTGGATTCATTCCAATCATTCTGTTTAGGTCTTCTTGCGTTTTACGTGAATCGCCTTGACTGACATCTGATAGTTCTTGCTCTTGATCGTCTATGTAATATTTCATTACATTAGGTTTTCTTCCACGCTCCACTCTGTAATTTACACCATCTTTTTCAAATGCTATTGTGACCAACATAGCCTTGCCGTTGGTTTTGTTCACTAGATTGTCTTTACGTATCTTTGTAAGTGCTTCACCATACAATGCGTAACTCAGTGCATTAACAATAGTGGTTTTACCTGTACCATTACGTGATCCTGCATCATCACCACCCATGTCTAAGTTTTCACCCAACACCAATGTTAACAATTTTTGTTGAAAGTCTATTGCTTGGGTTTGATTACCCACACTCATAAAGTTTTTTACAGTAAGTGTTTTAATCAGTATCATTGTTTAAATCTCTATATATTTTAAGCAAAACAGATTTATCAAATGCATCAGACTCAATTGTTTCAATTTCTTTAGAGACAATTTGATCCACACTTTCAAATTTTGTGATATCAAGTTCTGTGTTTATTTCTTCTTCTTGTTTGCTTGGAATTAATGTCATTTCTCTACAATTATATTCCTTCATAAAAGTCTCTTTGATATAACTGGCTTCTTCAAAACTGATGTCTATGTCTAATGTAACTCGTAGATGCATCTTCTTTTTCATAATTTCTTTGGTTTTGTCCAACAGTGTGCTTAATTTTACATTTCTGTACTTGGGACAATTATCCCAGTTGAAATAAACAGGCTCTGTGCCATGTTCTAATATCATCATGCCTCGGTCATCGTCATCAACATCTGCATAATTGTGTGGAAAAGGATTGCCCAAATAATGAATATTGTTTTTGACCTGTCTTTTATGAAAGTGTCCAGAGAACACATACTCTTGTTTTTTGAAATCGCTCGCTCGTAACTCTCCTGTGTCAGGCATTTCCACCATTGCGTTCATAAAGAAGTTGGGTAATTCAAAGTGACCAAACATATATTTGCATTCCATGTTGCCAACTTTTTTCCATTCATTGTCTATTAACCACGGCACTAATATAGTGTCACCTATTTTTGTAATTTTGTTAACCATGGTAATTCCTGGAATAAATCTGCCAAATTCTACAGATTGTATATCTCTGCTGTCTTTGTAATACAAATCATGATTGCCTGGAAAAAAATAAAAGTTATCAAATGCTTTTCCTAATTTTTCTAAACATCTTATGGAAGCATCCATAGTGGTTATGTTCACACTGTTTCTGTTGTGATGCCAGTCACCACAAAATAATCCTGTTTCACATCCGTGTTTTTTTGCTAACTCGATATACCAATCAACGAATTCTTCACAGTCATCGTTGTGTAATTTAGAATTGGATTTCAATCCGAAATGAATATCGGTGAAAACTGCTAATTTTTTGAACAAAATAATCTCCTACTTTTCTTAAGAATACACGAAAGTGTTGTGTTTGTCAACTACTTTTTTGTTTTTTTGCTAACTTTAGTTTTTGCCGCTGATTTTGGTGCACCTGTATCGCCTGAAGTCTGTCTACTCATACTAGGCATCATATTGTTAATTTCCAAAATATCATCTCTTATGTTTTGATTACGTTTTTCGATATTAATAATTCTAACAAATGAGTTCGTAACTGCCGCGGTGTAATAAGCAAATGGATTGTCTGATTTTGATTCATCAAACTGTAAACCAATCTGAGCTAATTGTAATATGGCTTGTCCTTGCATTTCATCATTATATGTGTAACCTCTCACGTTACCTCTAGTGCCATAACGTTCGCACAGTTTCATCCACATTTTTGCTAACTCATTTGTGGCTCTGCCAGTGTCTTTATCAAATTTGCCGTTTTCCATTCCACCCTGCCAATGACTTTTGCCCACACATATTAGGTTGCCTTTTTTGTCATACTTCCAATGTTGGAATGGTGGAAAGTTCACTTTGGTTTTGTGATCTGCCACGGTCTTTGGGTTCTTTTTTCTACCAGGTTCGTCTGGCACATGCTCAAATGACATCACTCTAAACACAACATCATCTTTATCGATTTTTCTATAATCTATTTGACAATCGCCCAATTTAGTCTTTGGATCCAGTTTTTTACGTCTTTCGTAGTCTTGTTGTGTTAATTTTTTGGCTTTATTTCTCTTTGCCTCAGCAATAGTTCTAATGTTTATTGCATCCACGCCTTTCACAATCATGTTGTATTCGCTGTATGCATCGTCTACAAAACTGCAAAACGATCCCTTAGATTTGTGAATCTCCAACAAAATGTCTTTGTTGTTTAGGTAATTGACTTTTTTCATTAATATTCCTTGTTATATATCTCTTCATTATAAACTACTCAGTTAATTTTGTCAATAAATAAATGTATGGCAGATAATTTTCTTAAAAAAGCAACTAGTTTGGTACAAGACAAAGCAGTAGACTTCAAAACACTAGGTGAGGGTATTGCTAAAAATACATCAGGCTTCTTAAACACTCAAATAGATACACTGGGTAAAACATTAGACTCAGTATCCAGTTTTGCTTTTGGTAAGGCCAAACGACTAAAAGGTGATCTAAAAAAATTCACCGACGGCAAATTGAATATCGATTCTTCTGTGTCACAGGTCCAATTCAACTCAAACGGTACTGACTCAGCAAACGATCAAGATTGGCGTGTGAGTTTGTCGATGCCGCAGAGTATTAGAGATATGATAAACGGAGAAAAAACACTGTTGGATCCTTTAAAAGCCACAGGCAACAAATTAGTTTTTCCTTATACTCCAACAATATTAGCATCACACTCAGCCAACTGGAATCCGATGCAACCGGTACACACCAACTATCCATTTTATGCTTACGAAAATTCACGTGTGGATCAACTAACAATCACAGCACACTTTTATGTGCAGACTGAACAGGACGCTCGGTATTGGGTAGCGGCAGTACATTATCTGAGATCAATGACAAAAATGCATTATGGTCAATCACCAAACAAAGGTGCTCCACCTCCAGTGGTAAAATTAAACGGATACGGAGATTTCACTTTTAAAAATGTTCCTGTGATTATTACAAACTTTCAATTTGATTTAAAAGAAGATGTTGATTACATCAGCACAAAAATAACAACAGGTGAACAGGCAGTGGACACGGGCGATGCAGTTGCCTCAACTGGCGGAACCTATGCTTGGGCACCAACAGAAAGTATGATCACTGTAGGTGTTGTACCACAATACAGCAGAACAAAACAAGCACAATTTGATCTTAAAGATTTTGTTAAAAATGGCGGAACAACAGGGAGTGGATTTATTTAATGGCATTTTACACAGGTTCAAGTCCTTATGCATCGACACAAATTGTTGACGATCAATATCTCGACATAATGACAATACGTCCAGTGCCGGCAAAACCGGACGATGTGTTGTACACAGTAGAACCACAATACAATCATAGACCAGACTTGTTGGCTTATGACCTTTACGGCAACCAAAAACTTTGGTGGGTGTTTGCTCAACGCAACATGGACAAAATTTCTGATCCAGTTTACGATCTTATTCCTGGCTTAGAAATTTATATTCCACAAGGACCTGCTCTTAGAGATACACTAGGAGTCTAGATGTCATACAGAAATAAAGCCTACAATGTTATTAAAAAAAATAACGATGTTAAAGTAGTAACAGACAAAGTAAAAAAATCTAGTTCTACAACTGGTTGGAGTACTGGCGTTGGCGAGAGCGAAATAGGATTATCAGATTCATTTTCTAAAACTGGCGTTACAGAAAAAATTAATACACAAACAAGTGAAAAAGGTAAAACTAAAAAGTACACCACTATAAAAGAATTCACAAGAGATTATATTCCTAATCCATTACACGATTTTCAAACCTACAACACAGTCTTTACCATTGCGGCATTAACCAAAGAAGAAGTTAATTTTCCTGACATACTGTTCAACAAAATGCCTAAATTTCCTGTTGCACATTCCAGTGGTAAAGGTGATATCAAAGAAGTTACTTTTTACAAAGACATAGGAGTAAACCTTGAATATTTTGTAGATGAAGTGGACATCAATGCTATTGTGTCTCCAACACAAAAAAACAAACACACACAATTCACCACAATGAATTTCATGATAAAAGAACCGTTCAGTATAGGTTTATTTTTACAAACACTAAACATACAGGCGGCAAAAGCCGCAGATGACGGAGAAGTAAACTACACCAAAGCACCTTATGGGTTAATCATAGATTTTATAGGACTAGATGCTAATGGTAAAATTTTTAGAAATGAAAAACTACGCAAAGTGTTACCGTTTTATTTCACCAAGGCGGCTGTGAGAGCAGACACTTCAGGTGCAGTGTACGAATGCTCAGCAGTTCCCATCACAGAATATGGCACTATGACCATCAACAACAAAATCAAAACAGATATCACACTGTCTGGAAAAACCGTTTACGAAATGATGCAGGTAGGTGACTCCAGTCTAATGGCACAACTTAATTTTAAAGGCGACGATGATAAAAAAGCCAAGAAAAAAGAAACTGTATCATATGTACCATCAGATGATGTCGTTATATATTTTCCTAATAATCAACAAACAACTCTAACAGAATCACAAAGAAAAGTTGTTTTAAAAGATAGAGCAGTAGCACAATATGCCGATACAGGAGATGATGTGTCTTATACATCTGCATTTAAAACAAAATCCAGAGACAAAGCAGTTGAAACTTTGTTGGGCAACAATGTTTCCGTTACCAATGAATACACAGGAACAGGCGGACAAGGTATTAGGGTGTTTCAATTTAACGAAGGAGAAGACAGTGAGTCGGGTTCATCATTTCTAGGCAACGATATTGGAGCGGCTAAAATGGCAATTTCTGAGAACAACATGTCAATTGTAGGAAAAACATTTCCTGATTTTGAAGAAAACTATGACAAACGTAAAAAAACATTCACAAGAGACAACATAACTCTTAACTTGAAAGAAATGACATTGAGCTTTGCTAAAGGGTCTTATATCACAGACATTATTGAAACTGTGATATTGTTGAGTGAATATTCATTGAACTTGGTCAAAGCACCTGATGAAATAAAAAACAAACAAAAAGGCACACATCCTTGGTTCAGAATAGTGCCCAAGTGTTTTGAACTTAAAGATTCGTTCCATGAAAATTTAGTGCACCAGAGCCCAAAAATTGTGGTGTTCAGTGTTGAGCCATTTCAAGTGCCAGATGATTTGTTTATAGATCCCACAACATATTCAGAAGGCACAACCACTATCAGAAACAACATTGTGAAAGGGTTCAACTATTTGTACACAGGAGACAACAAAGACATATTAGATTTTCAATTGGATTACAATTTTGGTTTTTACAATTCTGTACCAGCCAATTTGGGCAAGAGTGCAAATTCTTCTTCTGCTGACAAAAACAAAACAGACGCAAACAGTTCAACAGTTACAGAAACAGTGATACACACTATAACACCAGCAAGAAATGATCTTAAAGGCACACAAACAGCCGCAGGAGTTAAAGGTGAAGGCTCGCAAAGCGGTGAAGGAACAGAAAATGAATCAATGGAATTAAAAATAGCCAGATCAATGAATGATAGAATCATAAACAGTAATGTGGATTTGATCAAACTGGATTTAACCATCATAGGTGATCCTTATTTCTTACCAACCAGCGGCATGATGAATTCAAATGAGCCAACAAAATATTTTGTTGATCCAAGAAGTTATTACACTGACAAAGGAGATTTAACTGCCACAGGAAGAAAATACATGGGCAATGGCAGAGCTGAAATCAATTACATAGACAGAATGTGTTATGTGGAAGTTAATTTTCAAACACCAATTGATTATGAAAAAAATGGTGACAACTTTATATTTCCCAATACCGGCGGATATGTGAATGGCATGGGAGAACATGTGAGACTGGGAGAGTTCAGCGGACTGTACAGAGTGATCACATTGGCAAATAATTTTAGATCAGGTAAATTTGAACAAACACTGACCATCATTAGAAGTGGTAACACAACCATTGATGCCAAAGAAGGTTCAAGTGAAAACACAAAACAAATACAAACAATTAAACCGGTAGTAGAATAATGGCAAACAACAACAAACGAAAATCATTTGCAGTAGATCCTAAAAAAGATCAAGGACCTTTCGAAGCCATTGTGAGAAATGTGTTGGATCCTAAATTCAGTGGAGCCATTGAAGTTGAATTGGTTAAAACATTGGATTCAGGCAACAGAACAAACACAGGACAATTCATCACAGCAAAATATCTCAGTCCGTTCTACGGAACCACTGATGTGGCAGGACTTGCTAAGAACAAGGATCACAGAGACAGCCAACAGAGTTATGGTATGTGGTTTGTGCCACCTGATGTGGGCAACAGAGTTATGATTCAATTCATAGAAGGCAACATCAACAGAGCATTTTGGACAGGATGCATTCCACAAGAATTAATGAATGTGATGATCCCAGGATCAACACCTGCCATGAGCAACACAGACACCACAGATTCTGAACTGAATGAAGATCCTGCAGATGCAGACATCAGAGGCAAAAAAATGCCTGTGGGCGAACACAACAAATTAAAATTTGCAGATAAACCTGCAGACAAACCTTTACAGATCAAAAAACCCATCAACAGATTATTCAAAGCAGTGTTGGACAACCAAGGATTGATTGCAGATGAAATCAGAGGACTAACCACATCAAGTGCAAGACGTGAAGTGCCTTCAAGTGTGTTTGGAATAAACACTCCAGGACCTATAGACAAAGTGTTCACACAAAATAAACCAGTGGTCACAGCAAGAACAGGTGGAACATCATTTGTGATGGATGATGGAGATGACAAATTTATAAGAAAAACCAAAGCCAAAGACGGACCAATGCAGTACACCAACATTGAAATTGGTGATGATGTGATTGAGGGTGATAAAAATACTCCACACAATGAACTGTTTAGAATAAGAACAAGAACAGGACATCAACTGTTGTTGCACAATTCAGAAGATTTAATCTACATTGCCAATGCCAATGGCACAGCATGGATTGAAATGACTGCCAACGGCAAGATTGATTTTTATGCACAAGACAGTGTGAGTGTTCACAGCAAAGGCGATTTCAACTTTAAAACAGATAGAGATTTCAATCTAGAAGCAGGTAGAGATATCAATTTAAAAAGTGCCACAGTTAATCAAGAGTCCACAACACACAACTTGTTGACCACTGGTGCACAAACTGTGGAAGTAGGCGGCGCACAAACAATCACAGTTGGAGGCACGACCAATCATTATGCTGGCGGCAACATAAATCTTGATGTAGGTGGATTATTAAATCTAGCCAGTGGCATTGCTGTCGCAACACCGGTACCGCCGTTAGCGGCTTTCAGCCTTCCAGGCGAAGCAAATGAAAGCATCATGAAACGTGTGCCACAACACGAGCCATGGAGCCATCATGAAAATTTTGATCCAATGGCAGTTGCGTTGGCTAAAACAGACAGAAACGAACCGTCAGATATTGTGGTTGCAGAACCAATCAATATCCCAGACACATTTAAAAATGCGAGGACATAATGCCAGGTATTAGTAGAGTAGGCGTAGACACAGCAGTAGGCACAATAGTTGGTAATTTAGCACCAAAAGTTATTGTGGAAGGAGTACCGATTGTTGTTGTTGGAGCGGCAGTGGAAGCTCATGCACCTTGTCCAGTACCTCCGCACTGTGATGCCACTATGAGCGGTAGCAGTGCAAAAGTAAAAGCAAATTCAATATTCATATGCAGGGAAGGAGACGCGGCAACTTGTGGACACACCGCTACTGGTAGTAGTAAAGTAATTGCTGGTTAAATATCATTATGGCACACAAAAAATTATATAAAGAAGTCACAGTTACATCTGCTCAAACAGCCAAGACACCTGCTACACAAAGAATGTACAGAGGGTTAAGCACTGTGAATCCAGACAACACAACATTCAGTTTAAATGATATAGGATTAATCAAACAGGATTTATTGAATCATTTCCATATATCACAAGGTGAGAAACTTGAAAATCCAGAGTTTGGCACAATCATATGGGATATAATACACGATCCTTTAACACCAGATCTAGAAGAAGCAATTAAAGAGGATATCATCAAAATAATCGACACTGATCCCAGAATAACAGCGAACACAGTGATTGTAACACCATTTGAATCGGGGTTACAGATAGAAGTTGAACTAACATACGTCAAATATAATGTGTCAGAAAAATTAAGATTGACATTTGACGAAAATAATGGGTTACTGAATTAAGTGCTCTGTTTATGCAAACAAATAAATAATATTATAACAAAGGAAACCAATGTCATCCACAGATAGACAAAACAGATTATTGCTGGCAGAAGACTGGAAAAGAGTATATCAGTCTTACAAAAATGCGGAATTCAAAAGTTACGACTTTGATACCATTCGCAGAACAATGATCCAGTACATCAGACAGAATTATCCAGAAGATTTCAACGATTATATTGAATCATCTGAGTACTTGGCACTGATAGATTTGATTTCATATCTAGGACAAAATTTGGCTTTCAGAACAGACTTGAATGCTAGAGAGAATTTTCTAGAAACAGCAGACAGACGAGATTCGATATTAAGATTAGCAAGATTAATCAGTTACAATCCAACAAGAAATCAATGTGCAAATGGTTTGATGAAAGTTGTAAGTGTCAGCACAACTGAAAATGTTGTGGACAGTAATAATTTAAATTTAAGCGGACAAACAGTCAGTTGGAATGATGCCGGCAACACAAACTGGAACGAACAATTTACAAAAGTGTTAAATGCTTCATTGGCAGAAAATGAAAAATTTGGCAATCCAGTAAAATTAGAAAACATAGATTCAATCCCAACCAGCCAATACAGAATCAATGCCAACAGTACTGAAGTGCCTGTATATGCTTTTTCAAAATCTGTCAACGGACAAAACTTACCATTTGAAGTTGTTTCAACTTCTTTTGACAATGGTGCTATTATGGAAGAATCACCACTAACAGGAAGAAAATTCAGTGTGCTTCACAGAGATGATGGCAAAGGCAACAGCAGTAACAACACAGGATTTTTTGCACACTTTAGACAAGGTGTACTTGATAACGGTGACTTCACAATTGATGTACCATCAAACAATCAATCAGTTGCAATTGAATCCAACAATGTAAACAACACAGATGTTTGGTTATATCAATTGGACACTGACACAGGGTTAGAAGATTCTGAATGGACAAAAGTTGATGCTGTAACAGGTAACAATGTTATATACAATTCAACAGCAAAAGATTTAAGAAATATTTACACAGTGTTAAGTGACACAGATGATTCAATCAGTCTTAAATTTGCAGATGGAATATTTGGAAATTTACCGCAAGGTAACTTTAAAGTATACTACAGAAGAAGTAAAAATCAAAATGTTAGAATTACTCCTGCTGATATGCAAAACGTTCAAGTGGATGTACAGTATGTTTCATCAAACAATCAAATAGAAGTTTTAACATTAACATTTGGATTGCAATACACAGTTGATAATGCAACAACATCTGAAACTAACGACAACATCAGATTAAATGCTCCAGCAACATACTACACACAAAACAGAATGATCACTGGTGAAGATTATCAAATTGCACCATTAGGAACTAATCAAGAAATTATTAAAGTAAAAGCAACAAATAGAACTTCAAGCGGAATATCAAGATATTATGATTTAATAGATGCCACAGGAAAATACAGCAACACAAATGTGTTTGGTGCTGATGGTATAATATACAAAGAAGAAACTGAAAATGTTGACTCGTTTAGTTTTTCAACACAAACAGACATTGAAGGTGTAATTATAAATCAATTAGAACCTTTATTATCTAAAAATCAAACTAGAAACTACTACATAGAAAAATTTCCTAAAATATTACTAACTGATTTAATTCCAGTTTGGCAACAAGTTACAACTGCTACAAATGAATCTACAGGTAAGTTAATAGATGCTGTAAACGTTTTAGATTATCAAATTGGCACATACACAGCAAGTCAGTTGAAATATATCGAACCGGGTGCTATGATTAAATTTGTTGCACCAACAGGCAAGCACTTTATGGAAGACAATTCATTAATGAGTGGAGCCGCAGATCATCCAGGATCAAAAGAATATATTTGGACATCAGTTGTTAGTGTGTACAATGATGGGACAACCAATACCACAGCAGGAGCAGGAGCAATTAAATTCAACGATGTTATTCCTACAGGTGCTATTGTTAGTGAAATATTACCTAAATTTGCAAAACAATTTTCTGATGATGTTAAAACAGTTATTATTGACCAGGCTTTTGCTTATAACAATTTTGGAATACGTTATGATGTACAAACAAGAAAATGGATGGTTGTTGACGAAAACAATTTAAATGTGTATGGAGATTTCAGCATTGGTAAAACAGGCGATGAATCAAATCAGCAACTAGATTCAAGTTGGTTAATCAAATGTATCAACAACGGTGCTACTTACACAATCACATATAGAGGTTTAAGATATGTGTTTGAAAGCAAAAAAGAAGTAAGATTCTTTTATGACAGTGCTGATAGAAATTTCAATGCCAAAACAGGAACAACACTTCAAGACAAAGTGAGTGTGATGTCAGTGAACACAAAACCAGACAGTAACAATGCATTCAACAACGATATCAATTTTGCTGTGTCCACTGAGTACAGATCTTTAAGCGGATATGTAGACAGTGCTAAAATAGAACTTACTCAATTTGATTCTGATCAAGATGGCATAGTGGACAATCCAAATGCTTTTGATCTTGTGGTTGATCCTGCTACTAATCCAACTACAAAATATGTTTTTCAAAAATTAATAAATGATAGAGATGGAACACAACAGTATCAATACGTTAGTGCAGGCACAGAAAACATTTATGTTAGACAAACATCGGTAGGCACTATTGGAGATTATCCAAACAATTCAATTGTGTACTTGATAGACAGCAACAGTTTTAAACAGGTTAACACAACAACCAACACCACTGCAACTGTAACAAATTATGTTGCACACATTGGAAGAGACGGTGTTAAGTTTCAATACGTTCACACAGTGGACGGTAACACAAGATTAGATCCTAGTTCATCTAACATAATGGATATGTATATTTTAACAAGAACATATGATATCAATTTTAGATTATGGTTAGCAGGAGCAACAGCAACTAAACCACTATTACCAAGCAGTGATTCGTTGTACACAAACTTTAATACACCGTTAGCAAAAATTAAATCAATCAGTGACACAATTGTGTATCATCCGGTAAAATACAAAATATTATTTGGATCACAATCCGACACAGGTTTACAAGCAACATTTAAAATTGTTAAAAATTCCAGTCAAGTTACTAATGATAGTGATATTAAAAGTCGAGTTATCACAGCAATAAATCAATTCTTTGCTTTAGAAAATTGGGAATTTGGTGATACATTTTATTTCTCAGAATTAAGCACATATGTGATGAACGAATTAGCACCAGACATAGCAACATTTGTTATTGTGCCTAAAGAAGGTTCAAAAGCATTTGGAAGTCTGTTTGAAATTAAATCAGAAAATGATGAAATTTTTATTAGTGGTGCAAAAGTTTCTGATGTTGAAATAATAGATGCTGTAACAGCCTCTAAACTTAAAGCAGACGGAAACATCGCAACAAGTTCGTCAACAGTTAGCACATTAAGTGGAACATTACCTACCAGCTCAGGAGGCTCTAGTGGGGGAAGTGGATATTAATGGCATACGACAACAATCAAAAAGACTTCAGTTTGCCTGCAGGCAAGGATGACGGTAAAAGAGAATCTTCAGAATTTTTACCTAAGTATTTTAGAACTCCAGTCAACAACAAATTTTTACACAGCACAGTTGACCAACTAATATCTCAAGGAACATTAGAAAAATTAAATGCTTACTATGGACGTAAGATTACAGATGCCTACAAAGCATCTGATTTGTATGTGCCTGAAGTAACTGCTGATAGAGAAAATTACAAATTTGAACCCAGCATAGTGCAACAAGACGATTTAGGCAATGTAAACTTTTATTCAGACTACATAGACTTTGTTAATCAAATACAAAATTTAAATGGTGATGCTTCTGATCACAGTGTTCTTAATGCTCAAGAATATTATGCTTGGTCACCAAGAATCGATTGGGACAAATTTGTAAATTACAGAGAATATTTTTGGATGCCTTATGGTGCATCTACAGTCACAATATCGGGACAACAGCGAAATGTTATTAGTACATACTCAGTAACAAAGTCTGATCAATCAGACAACTATGCTTACATCTTTACGCCCAACGGACTTACAGCAAACCCAACATTAAAATTATACAAAGGTCAAACATACAAGTTTGATATTGATGCAGAAGGATTGCCTTTTGTTATAAGAACACAAAGAATACTAGATGCTTCGTACAATGTTACTGATGGTATCGATGTGCAAAGTGTTGAAAAGGGAATTATAACTTTTGAAGTGAAAGAATCTGCACCAGAAAAACTATATTACGGAAGTGATAACGATATTAATGCTTGGGGATTGATTCAAATATACGACATTGAAGAAAATTCAACAATAGATATTACTAATGAAGTATTAGGCAAAAAGAATTACACCACTGCTGATGGAGTAGCATTATCAAATGGTATGAAAATAAATTTTGCTGGCACAGTTACACCTGTGGAATATGCTGAAAAAGATTATTTTGTTGAAGGTGTAGGTGACGCAATTCAATTGATAAATGCACAAGAACTAGAAGTAAAAAGTCCCTTCACTGATGTAACACCGATTCCATTTGATTCAAAAAACTTTGACACTGTGGGATTTGGAACAGCCACATCGTATGCTGTTGATAAAGATTACATTGTTATAAACAGATCATCTCCAGACAGAAATCCTTGGAGTAGATCCAACAGATGGATTCATAAATCTGTTATAGAAGAAAGTGCTAAAGCAAACGGACAAATTGCAAACATTGATCAAGCCACAAGAGCACGAAGACCTATCATTGAATTTGAAGCAGGTATCAAACTATATAATTTTGGTTTTAAAAAGAAAGAAAATATTGATCTTATAGACACAGTTACAACAGATGTAATGAGTGATGTTGAAGGATCTCAAGGTTTTTTCATTGACGGCATCGCATTAACAAATGGAATGAAAGTGTTGTTTACTGCTGACAACGATCCTCTTGTTAAAGACAAAATATTTGAAGTTAAATTTATTAAGTTTACTGAAGGAACAACAGTTACAACTCAGATCAGTTTGGTTGAAAGTGCAAATGCTTCTCCATCACAAGGAGAAACTATTTTGGCTACTGACGGAAACGTGAATCAAGGAAAATGGTTCTATTACAATGGAACAACATGGAAATCAGCACAAGTAAAAAATAAAGTTAATCAAACTCCTTTGTTTGATTTGTTTGATAGCAATGGCGTAAGTTTCACTGACAGCATTGTATATCCTAACAGTTCGTTTATGGGTAACAAAATATTCACTTATGTTGAAGGCACAGGCACAGTAGATACTGAATTAGGATTTGCATTAACTTATTCAAATGTAGAAAACATTGGAGATATTGTTTTTGATTTTGATTTATTAAACAAAAATTACACATATCAATCACAAAATATCAACGGAACTTTAACTTCTGAAACAGCATTTTTGAAAAAATACAATGCTAGTGGCAACTTTACAACAGTAAATGGTTGGACTAAAGCACCCACTGACAGTTTTCAAAAAGTTAATAGACAGTATGTTGCATCTAACAATCAGAAAAATGATTTTGCTATTGACGTTTACAAAAAGAGTGGCGATTTAAATGATCTAAACGTGAATGTATTTGTTAATAATGTTAAAAAAATTGAAAATACCGACTGGTCAATTTTAAGAATCAACAATGAAGCATATGTTAATTTCACTACTAATTTAACAGTTAATGATATAGTTGTAATTAAAACAAGCAGTGCAACACCTAAAAACAGTAATGGTCATTATGAATTTCCAACAAACTTACAATCCAATCCACTTAATGCAAAAACAACAAAATTCACAGTTGGGCAAGTAACTGATCATGTTAAATCAATTACTAATGAATTAAAAGACATTCAAGGTGTAACTCCAGGATTTAGCAATTTAAGAGACTTCCCAAATGCAACACAATACGGTAGAAAATTTTTACAACACAGTGGACCAATGGTGTTGGCTTCGTACTTGTTAAACAACAAAGATGTAAACCTAATTTCAGCAGTCACTAGAAGTCAGAACGATTACTTTAAATTCAAAAGATCATTTATTAGTGCTATGGACGATTTAGGATTTGACGGAACTCCTAGTCAAGTGGTTGATAAAATTTTAATTAAACTCAACAAAGACAATAATAATTCATTACCGTATTTCCAAACAGACATGCTGGGTATTGGTGCATTCAAAACCACTAGACACACAGTTTTAGATATAGATAATAAATTTTTTGCACTGTCTAATAACTTTAATTTAACAGCATTATCAACTAAAGCAGTGTACGTGTATCACAACGATACACAGATAGTGTATGGTGTTGATTATGTATTTGTTAACGGATTTGTTCAAGTTACGAAAACAGTTGCACTAGATGATATTATCGTGGTTAACGAGTTTGAAACAACTAACGGATCACACATTCCAGCAACACCAACTAAATTAGGACTATATCCAAAATACACTCCTAAAATTTATTTAGACACAACAGCAATTACTCCAGTGAACGTTATTCAAGGTCATGACGGAAGTATCATAGTTGCATTCAATGACTTTAGAGATGATGCTATATTGGAAATGGAGAGAAGAATTTTTAACAATATTAAAACAACATACGATGATGAATTGTTTGGTATTAAATCTTTTGTGCCAAGAGCATACAGCACAAATAAATTTACATTTGAATCAATTAATAAAACATTATTAGGCGATTTCAATGACTGGTTAACATTTACAGGCAACGAAGATTACACAGCAAACACTTATCACACACAAGACAACAGTTTGACTTGGAACTACGGCAATATGGTTTCTCCTCAAAATGAAAACTTGTTAGGATTCTGGAGAGGTGTGTACACTCATGCTTACGACACCGACAGACCAAATATTGCTCCATGGGAAATGCTTGGATATTCGCAAGAACCTACATGGTGGGAAACTGTGTATGGTCCAGCACCGTACACAAAAGACAATTTAATTTTGTGGCAAGATTTAGAGAAAGGCATTGTAAGAGAACCTAATAAAAAAATTGTAATCAAAAACAAATACAAAAGACCCGGTTTAACAAACAATATCCCAGTGGACAGCGAAGGCAATATCAGAAGTCCGTATGATAGTGCATATGCAAGAGGTCAAGTATTACAACTTACCAAAGACAAATTTAAGTTTGGTGATTATTCTCCTATAGAAAATACATGGAGAAGAAGTGTGCATTATCCGTTTGCACTTTTAAAAAGTTATATTTTACATCAACCAAACAAAGCAATAGGTATAGGATTAGACACAAATAAAATTACCAGAAATGCTAGTGGACAGATTGTGTACAATTCGTCAACTGCTATAAGACCTTCAGATATTATCTGGCCGAGCAGTGTTGATGACAGCACAGTAACATTAACTGCTGGATTATTAAACTATGTTTATGAAATAGTTGAAAATTCTCAAACAACAAACTATACAGATTACAAAAAACAGTTTGCTGGATTACAAACACAAATAGGCTTTAAAGTAAGAGGATACAGCAACAAAGACAAATTTAAACTGTTACTAGACAGTAAAACTCCGTTAAATTCAACAACACTATTTGTACCAGAAGAAAACTATCAACTGATTTACAATGTGTCTACACCAGTAGAAATTTTGACCTACAGTGGATTAATTATTGAAAAGTTAGCAAGCGGTTTCAGTTTAAAAGGATATGATAAAAATGATCCTTACATTAGATACCATTCTCCATTTGAACAAACTAGTGATCCAGTAATAACAGTGGGCGGAATTAGTTCTTCATTTGTTAATTGGAGTGAAAACAAAAGATATGACAGTGGGTCTTATGTAAAATTTGCAAACAATTTTTATGCTACTGATGAAACACATATTTCAACTGCAAACTTTGATGATTCAAAATTTATCAAGTTAGTAGAATTACCATCTGAAGGCGGTGCATCTGCTGTTTTAAGAAAAACTTTCTTAACAGATACAGTTCAATCTGTAGCATACGGAACAGTGTTTGAAGACATTCAAACAGTTGTTGATGTGATACTGGGATATGAATCATATCTTAAAGCCAAAGGTTTTGAATTTGATCAATATGATCCAACAACACAATTGGTTGCTAACTGGCAATTAAGTGCTAAAGAATTTTTATTTTGGACAACACAAAACTGGGACGAAGGTGCAGTAATCAGTTTAAGTCCTGCCAGCAAAAAAATAGTTGTTACATCACAATATGCTACAACTGATAATGTTATAGAAAATTACTACTCTTATGGTGTGTTAAAAGAAGATGGTAATAAACTGGATAGAGTAAATTTACGAATTGTTAGAAAATCAAACACGTTTGAATTGTTCACAAAGAACACAATAAATGGAATATACTTTGCTAAAGTTCCACTTGTACAAAAAGAACATGTATGTTTAATAGATAACACAACATCATTTAACGATTTAATTTATGATCCAGCAAGTGGGTACAAGCAGGATAGAATTAAAATGTTAGGATATGTTACAGAATGGGATGGTAGTTTAAATATTCCAGGATTTGTATTTGATGAAGCAAAAGTTGTACTTTGGGAACCTTACACCGATTACTCAATGAGTGATGTGGTAAAACACAAACAATTTTATTACACAGCAAACACAAAATTAAAAGGAACAACAGAATTTAATGATAACAATTGGCGTAAATTAGACAACAAACCAGAAAGCAGTTTGTTATCAAACCTTGATTATCAAACAAACCAATTTGCTGATTTCTATGATTTAGACACAGATAACTTTGACAGACAACAACAAAAACTTGCTCAACATTTAATTGGTTATCAACCTAGAGAATACCTAAGTAACATTATTAACGATGAAGTCAGCCAATATAAATTTTATCAAGGATATATTAAAGAAAAAGGAACAGCAAATGCTCTTACCAAATTGTTTGATGCACTAGCAAGTGCTGACAAAGAAAGTTTAGAATTTTTTGAAGAGTGGGCAATCCGCAAAGGACAATACGGAGCAGTGGACACTTTTGACGAAGTAGAATACAGTCTGAATGAAACCCAAGTTAGATTAAATCCTCAACCTATTTTACTAACAAATGATCAACCAGCAACAGCAACTGATTTGGTTTACAGAATACAATCGGGACAGACTTATCTAGCACCTAAAGATTATCAACACACACCATTTCCTGTAAAGTATGACAAAAACACATATATCAAAACTGCAGGACCTGTAAATCCAATAGATATTTCGTTAACACTGGCACAGTATGATGACTTATTAACTTCAACAAGTGTAGCAACTCTAGATGAAGGACAGTATGTATGGATTGGTAACAACAAAGGTACTTGGAGTGTTTTAAGATACAGCAACACAGATCAACAAATTGTGTCGATTATCAAAGACGGCAGTGTTATTTCAGTAAACACATTGAATAATCCAGACATAGCAGTTGGTGAAATATTTGTAGTAAATGCTAATGGTACAGATTATGTTTTCAAATCTACGTTTGTAGGAATAACATCAATTCAATGTGAAGACGTAACAGGATTTGCTTCAATAGACTCTGCTGTAGGCTTTATTAAACGATTCACTGAATCAAGATTAAATTCTATAAATGACGTCAACACAAGAATAAATGATCAAGGTCTTAAAGATAATGAAAAATTTTGGATTAACGAATCAGATGACGGTAAATGGAAAATTGTTAACAATAAATTTGTGTTTAAAAAACACAATGAATTAAGTTCTACAAGCACATCAGGAGATCAAAGTTTTGGCACGGTGATAGCCGCAAACAAACAAAACTCAACAGTATTGGTTAGTCAACCATCAGATGGAGATGGAAAAATTTATGTATTCACAAGAGGTTCTGAGAGCGGATCATTAATATTAGTACAAATTATTGAAGCACCAACAACTGATCCATTGTTAACAAATATCGATCTATTTGCTTCAGGCAGTAGTTTTGGTAAAGCAGTTGACATTTCTCCAGATGGAAATTTTGTAGTAATAGGTGCACCTGATGCCAGTAATTTAAAAACTGAGTACAAAGGAGTGTACAGTACAAGTTCTAATTACAATGTTGGAAACATAGTTCAGTACAAACAACAACTTTGGAGAGCAACTAATCAAGTGGAAGGTGCAATAGCACAGGATTTATTCTCAACATTTGATTCATCTGCTTTTTACAAAGAGAACGTTGGATTCCAAACAACAAGTTTATTGATAGGCGACAGTGTATTCCTAAATCAAACAACAGATCATATACTGGTAAGAGCATCCACAGAACAGTACACAGCAACTAAAATAGGTGATAGACTGATATTAGATTATGTTGATTTCAGTAGTGATTATCCAATAGACAGAAACAATTATGCTAAAGTGGCGAATCAACCTTTTAATGGAGTTGAATCTCCAACAATTAAAGACAATATTTTCAGCGGTGCTGATATGCCTATTCAAGAAAAGATTGACGAAATTTTAGAAGTATCAAATACATTAACAGATCCTGTTGTAGGAAATTTATTAAACACAGACACAGCACAAGGTACTGTGGTGTATGTGAGAAAAGTTGCCGCAAAATCTATAATATATCTTAAAGATGTGAGTGGTGTATTTGCTGAAAGCGGAAGTTTAACTTTGGATATATTGCCTATAGGGGTGTATTCAAGAGTGAATTCAGAAGACTACGATTACCTTGGTGGTTGGTGGAAAATAAACATAGGTGCTAATGTAACCACAAATGCAGGATCAGATGTTACAACCAACGTTGTAATTCAAGACATAAAAGTATTAAATGAAGTTAGAGACACTAATAGATTTTTCAGTTCAATGGAACAACCTATTGCTCCAATAACACCTCAAGCACCATTGGTAAAAGCACAATTTGGAATTGGAACATATTATCAAGATTATTACATTGACGCAGGATCGAACACATGGGTTACTAATCCAAGTCCTCAAGCAATTTTAAGCAATAAATGGTTTGTAAGAACAGGGTACGACATAGCTCATGACAGCACATTAAATTCTAGCAATTCAACCAACTACGTAAGTGTTTGGTTTAATAATGTTGATTCAGGCGCTTTTGATTTTGCCGGATTGAATATTGACAATGACGACACAAATGGACTTAAAGAAGTAGTAGACATATGGGAAGGTTATGTTGATGTAGATTCACAGCCAGACAACAATGCAAATTATTATTTCCCATCAGTAGGAGTGCATCAAATATATGATCCTAACACTCAAGCACAGGCAGATGTTACGTTTGTTCAGTTTATAGGATTAGAAAAAATAAGAATTTACTTTAATAATTCAAACAACAAACAGTTCAGTTTAGGATCTAATGCTAGTGCACCATCAACTATCATTAGAATAGGCGGAGGTGTAAACAGAACTATAGGATCTATTGAACAAACAGTTCAATCAGGAAATGCAGACGGAGACATTTTAGTTTTCCAACATACATCATCTATTACAGCATCTGGAAATCCTGACTTCTACGCAGTTAACGATATGGAGTACTGGATATGGGACGAATTTGAAAATGTACCAGGAATTAATCAAAGTGCTAACATACCAGGAAGCCAAAACAGAGATTGGGTCCAAACATACAATATTCCAATTGGGGAAGGTGTTCAGAGTGTTTACACCAATCAAGGTGCATTTTTAATTTACAAAAAGAATACAAAAGGTCTGTTCGAATACAATTCAGCATACACTGTGCCTGACACTCAAAGTGGTTTAAGGTTAGGAAGTAAAATTCAATTACGTGATGTTGGAAATGTTACAACAGCATTTATTGGTGCTGAAGGTAATGGAACTTCCAGTTTACCAGGAAAAATTTATTTTGTAGATTACAGTGCTACAAAAAATTGGCGTCTGGGTGTTGATCAATATTATATGGGCGTGTTTGATGATCAAACTGATTACCTAAAAGACGAATTAGTTGTGTTTAGCAATCAGTTATACAAAGCAAAAACAAACATCAGTGCAAATTCTTGGCAATTAAGTTTATGGGATTTACAAGATACGCACACAGACTTTTTAGGATATGTACCTAATGACAGTGGTATTGAATTACAAGGTGATTCAACTCTAAATCAAAACAACTTAATTAAATTTGCAAACACATTTGATGTTGATACAAATGGTATTAATATTGTGTTAACCAACAAGTACAGCGATGATGGTCAAAATGTTGTTGTGTACAGACAAAGCGACGGACACTATTCATACAAACAAACAATAACACCTGCAGATGATTCTGCTCCAATAATTGACTTTGGTTCAGACATAAGCATATCAGGAGACGGTGAATTGATCGCTGTTGGAAGTCCGTTGAAAGATGTTGTTGATATAGACATGGGATCAGTGTATGTTTACAAAAAAGTTAACAACGATTCTGGACAATACACATTAAATCAAACACTAGTAAGTCCAAGCAAAGAAACTTCGGAACAATTTGGAAATACTCTATCGTTTAGTGGAGATGTACTAGCAGTAACGTCATTAAAAGGCGATCAACAATTATCAACACTTATTGATAATGGACAAACAGTATTTGATGGTACAATGACCAAATTTGTTGAAATACAATCAGATGTGGGTTCAATTCATCTGTATCAAAAATTTGAAAACACATTACTATATGGTGAAAAATTCACTTACATCAACGACACTTTAGAACAATTTGGAACGAACTTGTTGGTCAACAACAATCACGTTTATGTTGGACTGCCTAAATTACAATTAGCCAACAGTCAAATGGGCACATTGGTAGACTTTAGAAAATCACCTACAGAATTCAATTGGACTAGTATACATCAAAGCAGTGAAGGGGTTGATCAACCAGACTTATCAAAAATACAAGGAGTTTTCCTTTACAGTAAATCGACAAACAAATTATTAACAACATTAGATTATGTTGATCCAATATTTGGAAAAATTCCTGGACCAGCAGAATCTGAAATTTCATACAAAACAAATTATGACCCGGCTGTGTACAACAGTTCTACAGCAGTAGGAACAATGGATAAAACCAATCACTGGGATGATACTCAGGTAGGAAAATTATGGTGGAACATCAGCAAAGCAACATATTATTATCCATATCAAAGCAACATAATTTTTAATAATTCATATTGGAATAAATTATTTGTAGGTGCTAGTATTGATGTACACGAATGGATTGAATCACCTTACACTCCTACACAATATAATACTATTAGTCAATCTAATGAAGGAAGTGCATTAGGCATTACAGGAACAGTTGAAAATACAACAGACTTTGTAACCAAAAAAGTTTATGATAAAGTTGCTGGAGTGTTATCTAATAGATATTTTTATTGGGTTAAAAGCAAAACAACAACACCAGAAATAGAAACAAGAACATTAAGCGCCAATGCTGTTGAAAATTTAATTAAAGATCCAAGAACTCAAGGTTACAAATATGTAACAGTGTTTGGCAAAAACAAATTTGCTCTTGTAAACTGTGATTCATTTATTCAAAGTAATGACACAATTATTAGTTTCAGATTGAACACAATTGCTAGTAAAAATAATGTTCATAAAGAATATGCTTTACTAACACAAGATTCTGCTACAAGTACACTGCCTAAAGACATAGAAACAGTGTGGTTTAACAGTTTAATTGGATATGATTCAAAATCCAATCCTGTACCAGACCCTAATTTAAGTGACAAATTAAAATATGGTACATTACAAACTCCAAGACAGAGTTGGTTTGCTAATAAACAAGAAGCACTTAAACAAACAATTGAAAGAGTTAACACTTCTTTAAAAACAAAACTGGTTGTTGATGAAATTGACATCAGTAATTTAATAAAATCAGATCCAGCACCAACTATCAATACAGGAGTATTTGACACAACTGTTGACACCGAAAATGAATTGGATTCTGTAGGAGTAGGATCAGTTAAACCTGCATCATTAAACATCACAGTTACAAACGGAAAAATTTCTAATGTTGTAATAACAGATGCTGGTAAAGGTTACAAATCAATACCAACGTACAAAATAAAAAGCATTACAGGTGAAGGTGCTGTGATAAGTTTAACAACTGATGTTAATGGATCGATCAACAGTGCTAAAATTTTACAAGCAGGTAGTAATTACAAAGAAGATGCAACGATAGAAGTAAGAACATTTAGCACGTTAGTCACTGCTGACAGTACAGTAGATGGAAAATGGGCAATATATGATTACAACAGTAGCGATGGTTGGCAGAAAACAAAAATACAAGCATTCAATGTAAATCTGTATTGGAGTTATGCTGATTGGTATCAAACAGGTTACAGTCAAATTACTGCTATTGATCATTTGATATCACAAAGTTACGAAATAAATGCATTAGATGACAGTATAGGACAAATTATAAAAATTGAAACTATTGGATCCGGCGGTTGGTTACTATTGAAAAAAATTGATAACCAAGTAGATGTCGATTACACTGTAAACTATCAAACAGTGGGAAGACAAAATGGAACAATTCAATTCTCGGATAACTTGTATGCATACAGTGGCAACATAGGTTTTGATTCAAACAGTTTTGATGTTCAACTGTATGACAGACAACCAATTGAGGAAACACGTACAATATTAGAGACAATCAGAGACAAAATATTTGTAGAAGAATTAGCAATAGAGTATAATAAAATGTACTTTGCTGGTATTCAGTATGCTTTATCGGAAAACAAACTAAATGATTTTGTGTTTAAAACAAGTTTTGTTAAGGCTCAACACAATGTTGGACAATTAGAACAGAAAATTACATTTAAAAATGATAATCTATCAAACTACGAAGATTATGTACAAGAAATTAAACCATATAAATCTAAGATTAGGGAATATGTTAGTTCGTATGAGAAAACAGAACCAACAAACTCTGTAATAACTGATTTTGATTATGCACCAAAATATATCAATGGTGTAATAACTCCATCTAAGGTCACAATCAACAACGATCAGTTAGTGGGTGCAGACAACATTACTACATATCCAGATAAAAATTGGAAAGACAACATAGGTTACAAAATCACAGCAATTAATATTGCTAATGGTGGAACTGCTTATACTAATCCCCCTGCTGTTGAAATTACAGGTGGTGGCGGAACTGGTGCAACTGGTACAGCATATATTAAAAATGGTGTGGTATACAGAATAAATGTTACAAACAGTGGATCAGGATATATTTCTTCTCCAACAGTAACATTAAGTGGTTCAACAACAGGTACTCTAGCCAAAGCAAGTGCTGTGTTAGGTGAAAGTTTACCTCGTATAACTCACATTGGAATAAAATTTGACAGAAACACAGGTGATACGTTCGTTACCAGTTTACAAAGAACAGAAACATTCACAGGTAACAACAGTCAATTGAAATTTAAATTAAAATGGCCAATGGATCTACGCACAAACACAATTACTATTCTTGTAGCAGGCAAAAAACAATTGAAAAGCACATTTGTATACAAAAATGAAACAGACACAACAAAAACATATACAAGACAAACAGGATATATTCAATTTGTTTTACCGCCAGTAAATTTATCTACAATTTCAATTAGTTACAAAATAAATGAAGATGTGTTAAACACTGCTGACAGATTTGCATTGTATCAACCAACATCAGGAATGCCTGGAAAAGAATTAGCACAAGTGATTGATGGTATAGATTACGGTGGAGTTGAAGTGAGAAGTATTGGATTTGAAAACAACTCAGGCTGGGGCAATGAACCTTATCTGCAAGGCGAATGGGATACATTTGATGAAAGTTATGAAGATGAAGTATTCTATCTAGATGGTAGTACATTAACATTGAATCTAGCAAACACTCTAACGTCAGGTATTGAATATCACATTTATCAAAATGGACAAAGAGTGGATGATCCTGCATTTGATCTTGGTGCACCTACAAATATTTTAGCACAAATGAATTCACTACAAGGTGACGGATCTACAAAAACTGTTGATATCAGTATGTTAGAAACAGATAATGGCGATACAATTATTGTAAGAAAATCTACCAGTGATGGAGCATTTTTACCAGATCCAACCATAGTTGATACTTTAATTAAAGGTGGAGATTTGGCATACTCAACAGCACAAGGTATAAATGCAGAAGACATAAATGTTGATGGTGACGGATTTGTAACAGAAACTTCTGCTAAAGGTCCTGAAGAATTTGTACCTGGTCAAGTTTTAGATACTTTAGATATTCAAGTGTATGATAGAGGTCAGAGTTCGGGTAGTAAAATTAACAGTTACAATTATATTGGTGACGGTGCAACAACTGAATTTAACTTTGTGGACTCACCACAAAGTAACACAGCAATATTTTTAAGTATTAACAATATTTTGTACAACACAAATCAATTCACAATTAATTACCAAGACAAATACATCAACTTGAATCAAACACCAGCACTGGGTGATAAAATTAACTTTATCACAATGGGTAACAATGGAGAGTCTATACTTGACGTTGATGCATTCACAGGTGATGGAAGTACAGTTGAATATGTAACTAGAGCAAAATTCAAAGCAGGAAATATACAAACCTTTGTAAAAGTAAATGGCGAAGATGCTACATATTCTGTAATTGAAACAGATTCTTCTTATGCTGTTCCTAATAGAGTGGCAATTAGATTTAATTCCGCTCCTACATCAGACAGTTATATCAACATAGTGGTGTATGAGAGTGCTTCACAATCTTTCAGCG
>Ga0115001_10000471_pt1 | contig 29381 bp, 29 predicted proteins | sample ArcticOcean_MG_C_12_FD_89869 | JGI IMG/M metagenome (GOLD analysis project Ga0115001, IMG submission 89869) | Marine microbial communities from western Arctic Ocean - ArcticOcean_MG_CB8_130 | ecosystem: Environmental > Aquatic > Marine > Oceanic | place: Arctic Ocean: Canada Basin | collected... | reverse complement strand
TCCTATAGAGCCGTGGTAGACCACCACGTTGATAGGCTGGATGTGGAAGCGCAGTAATGCGTGTAGCTGACCAGTACTAATAGCTCAATTGGCTTGATTTATGCACTGAAAAAAATTTTTAATTAATTTTAAAGATTATTGATATTTATTTTAAAAAACCCAACTTTTTATAGGTTGGGTTTTTTTTTATAAATTTTTAATTAAAAATTACAATTAGCTTTTTGATATAAAAGTTTTTTTTAATACAGAATGTTTGTTGATATTTTTTAAAGACTTCTTTCCTAAAATATTTAAATATTGTTCTGCAGGTAGACCTATTCTTGGCCTAAAACATCTTGTATTTTTTTTTGAAAATTTTTCACCTTTATTAATATTTTCTATAGCAAAAACTGATCTCCTAAAAATTAAACTTGGGATTTCTGCTTTTTGTTTGATATTTCTATATAATCCAATCATTTTGTGACTATTTTCTACATTAACTTTTAGTTGTTTCAATTTATTAGGTGTTATTGAAAATTTACTATCAGGACTTTTTAGCTTTTCATTTAAAATAAAGTGTTTTTCAATTGCCACTATTCCTAAAGCAGAAGCTGTAGACGCAGCTTCAATTCCACTAGTATGATCTGATAAACCAATTAAATTAGTGGAAAGCTTATTTCTTAAATAGTTGATTCTTTTTAGATTGATTTCTTCTATAGGAGTAGGATAGCCAGACACACAGTGCAGTATAACAATTTTATTGTGATACTTGTTAATCACTCTGATGGCTGATTTAACCTCATTTATATCAGAAAGTCCTGTTGAAATAATTATTAGTTTTTTAGTTTTTGCAATTTTGTTAATTAAATTTAAATCAGTTATTTCAAAAGATGCTACTTTGTATAAAGGTGGGTTAAATTGTTCTAAAAAATCAACTGCTCTTTCACTAAATGGCGTACTAAAAAGAATAATATTTTTTTTATTAGCTAACTTGAATGCATCTGCATGCCAAGAATAAGGAGTTTTTGCTTTTTTATAAAGATTATAAAGATTTTTATTTTTCCATAAGCCTGACTTTATTTTAAAGCCTTTATTTACAACCATATCTTTTTCATCATAAGTTTGTATCTTTATAAGATCAGCACCAGATTTTGCAGCACTCTCAATACTTTTTAAAAATATAGATTTAGAGCCACAATGATTAGCTGAAATTTCAGCAATAATTAAAGGTGGCTTTTTGATATCAAAAATAATCTTTTTCTTTTGTTTTAAAGTCATTTTTTTAGTATTTCTTTATGAATTCGTATTATAAATTTTTTTTTGTTTATTATAAAAAATGACGGATAGTGTTTAGGATCACAAACTCTAAGATGATTAAACTGAGACCTTAAAGATTTATCAATATCTAATTTACTGTCAGTTTGTGTCCTAATCTTAAAGTAATAGGACTTACCTTTTTGAGGAGTGGTAATCGGAAATTTTCCAGTACTTTTGTATTTATTTAAAAATTTAAGTATCAATTTTAAACTTGTCTCTAGTTGTATTTTTTTAATTTCATCAAATAAAACATTCCTAGGTATTTTTACATTTTTTTTATAAAATATTTTTCCTTCATCCATTTTTTCATTAGCCTCAATTAATGAAAAAATTATTTTAGTTTTACCTTCCAAAATTTGCCATGTTAAAGGTGACATGCCTCGACCATAAGGTAAATTTGAAGCATGAATAACAATATTTTTTTTAGATCTATCTAAATATTTCTTTTCAATAATTTTAAAATAACTGAAGAGAATATTTATATCATAATTTTTTCTTAAATTTTTATGACTATTAATAATTACAATATTTTTGCTAAATTTAGATAGTATTTTTTTTATCAAATCTATTTTTTCTGTCGCCCAAGATTTTTTACTAATTAGTATTTGAATTTTCATTTTTTATAATTTACTATTAGACCTACTATATAATTATGCCAAAAAATAAAAGTTATTCTACAATAATAAATCAGATTCAAAAAATTAGGTCACTAAACAATGTTAAATGGATGGACATATTAAGATTAGCATTCAAATACGCCCCTAATGATGCTTCTAAAATAATGAAAAAAATAAATTTAAATGATAAAAAAATATCAGATTTATTAAAAAAATTGAAGTAATTCTGATATTAATATAAAAAAAAAAATTTTTTTTTTTCATTATTTGCATTCTTTTTTAATTTTTTTTACATGTAGTTTTATGCTTAGAACGAATTTAAATATTGAAAATAAAAATTTAGGTGAAGACGAAAAACAAGTATTAATTTCTGGCTTTGAAAGAGCATATGGATTCGGTGTAATAGATGAAAAAGTTTTTATACCAGATTTTATAAGTGGACTTATTTATGAGTTAGACCTTCGGAATAAAAAGACTCAAATTCTACTAAAAAAACATGATCGATTAGATTATCTTAATCTTTTTGAAAAAATAAGACTAAAATTAAACTTTAAAAAATCAATTATTCAGCCTCATGATATTTATATTGATGAACAGTCTAATTTTTATATATCAGAAATGGGACCAGGAAGAAAAAATGGTAAAGGTAAAATTTTAGCTTTTGATAAAAAATTTAATTTAATCAAAGAGATCGGTTTAGAAATGCATAATAATTTTGGACTGATATCTCCAGTTATGATCAATAAACTTGAGGAGGTATTTTATATTTCAGAGTTTGGAAGTAATAAGATATTAAGATTTAATAATAATTTTGAATTTATAGATTGGATAGGTGAAATCGATCAAATTCATAGTGAAATTAAAAATAATTCATGGTTACCCTCAAGACATTTTATCAATATTAATTTAACAAAGCCCCACGCAATTAAGATTGGACCAGATAAAAACATTTATATTGTTGACACTGGAAACCATAGAATTTTAAGATTTGGAATGGATGGTAATTTTAAAGGCTGGATTGGTAAACGCAAAAATGGTGAAATAAATGATAATTGGTCCAAAGATGGTCAATCAAGCAAAGGTGACCAGCTCGGTGCATTTAATGATCCTCTAGATTTAGTTATTAAAGATAATTTTATTTATTTAAGTGAAGTGGAAAATAATCGAGTAGTAAAACTTGGTCTTGATGGTAAAATTTATGGTTTGTTAGGTACAAATACAAATAAATTTATTTGGACCAAGGATGTTTCTATGAAAATAGATTTATTAAATCCATTCGGTCTAAAAATTGTAGATAACACTGTTTATATTGCTAACAGAGGAAAAAATGAAATAATTGCAATTTATTCAAAAAACTTATTTATTAATTATAAGAATAGAAAAAAATTCTAAATATGTTAGCAAGAGAAACATAGAAAATAAAACTAATTTAATTAGAAATACCACCTCCTAAATGATTAACTTTTTTAGATGTAATAGATGTTTGTTTCCCAACACAAAACCGGACCTTCATTTTGATCAAAAAGGTATTTGTGGAGCATGTAATTATACATCTTATTATGAAAATGAAATAAATTGGAAACAAAAAGAAGAAGAATTTGCTATATTATGCCAAGATATTAAGTCTAACAGCAATAACCAAGCCAAGAGTAATTATTATGACTGTGTTATTGCTGTTAGTGGAGGAAAAGATAGCTCATATCAAGTTTACCTTGCAAAAAAATTTGGTTTAAATCCCTTATTGTTTTCATTTGAGCCGTCATATCAAACAGAAGTGGGAATAAAAAATCTTAGTAATCTTAGAAACACTTTTGAATGTGATTTAATTCAATTAAAAAAAAATTTAACTGTTTATAAAAAGTTAGCAAAAATTGGATTTGAAGTTGTGGGGGACCATGAGTGGCCTAACCATGTTGGAATTTATACTTGGCCAATTAAAATGGCGATAAGAATGAATATTAATCTTATTCTCTATGGGGAACCTCAAGGTTTAATTGGTCAAGGGAGGACAAAAAAATTGAAAGATATAGAATCTATAGATAGGGAGTGGTTTGAGCAGTATGTTGGTCTAGTTGGTTTAAGGCCTAAAGACATGATGGAATTTGATAAAAGTCTGGATGAAAAAAATATGCATCCATACATTTTTCCCGAAGATATTAAATTTAAAGAAAAAAATATTACCCCTATTTTCACTGGAAATTATTTTAAATGGGATTGGCATGAAGTAATAAAAAAAATGGAGAATTATGGATGGCTAAGATCACCAGATAGGACAGAAGGTGATTATGAAAATATAGAAGATACCGATTGTGGATTTCAAACTATTCACCAATATTTTAAATTTATAAAATATGGATATGCAAGAGCTACAGATCATGCGTCGTATGAAATTAGACATGGTAGATTAAACAAAAAACAAGCAAAAGAGCTAATAATTACCTACGACCACGAAATGCCAAAAAAATATTTCAAAGAATTTTTGTTATTTTTGGAAATTAGTGAAGAAAAGTTTTTTGAGATTAGAGATAAATTTACAAATCGTGAATTATTTAAAACTGAAAATAATTTAGAATTAAAAAAATCTGATGACAATAAATTAATATTAGAAGATATATGGTATGAGAGTTTTGATACGTGAAAAAAATTTGCATAATTGATTATAAAATAAATAATATTTCTTCAATTAAAAAAGCAGTACAAGAAACAGGCCATGAGTTTAATGTTATAGATAATGGCAAACAACTTAATAATTATAGTCATGTAATCTTACCTGGCGTTGGGTCATTTGACGCCGGTGTTAGGCAGTTAAAAAAATTGAATTTATTTGACTTATTGATTAAGCGGATGGATAAAACGTACATTTTTGGAATTTGTTTAGGAATGCAACTTTTATTTGAAGAAAGTGAAGAAAGTGAAGAAAGTAAAGATAAAACTTTAGGCTTAGGAATTATTAAAGGATCTGTAAAAAAAATATTAGCAAAAAAAAATTTCAATATTTATTGTCCACATATTGGTTGGAATAATATATATGCAAAAGATAGTAAAAATTTATTTAATATTAATGAAAAAAAAGATTTTTATTTTGCAAATTCATTTTATGTAGACCCAGACGATAAAAATTTAATTGAATATTACTTTTTTCATGGTGCTGAATACCCATCAATAATTAAAAAAGAGAATATATTTGGAGTTCAGTTCCATCCTGAAAAATCAGAGGAAGGAATAAAAATTTTAAGCAATTTTTGTAATTTAGACTAATGAATAAAAAAACTAATTTAAAAAATAGGGTTATTGCAAGTATTTTAGTTGATAATTATCAGGCAATCAAAAGTAAACAATTTTTAGATTATAGAACATTTGGAAACTTAACACAGATCGTAGAGTTATTTTCTCGTAGAAAAGTAGATGAACTTGTAATTCTAGATATAGAAAGCTCAAAAAAAAAAAAACCAATTGATAGTAGAATATTACAATTAATGACTCTAAACAGCCTAATACCAATAACATATGGTGGAGGGATTAAAAACTTAACTGATATTGAAAAATGTCTAAATACTGGTTGTGAAAAAATAATTCTCAATTCTGTTTTATATGATGATCCTAATTTTTTATTAAAGGCAGTAAAGAACTTTGGTGCCCAGTCAATTATTGTAAATCTGGATATTAAGAAAATTAATCAAGAATACAGACTATTCAACCATGCAAAAAATATGCTTCTGGAACAATCCGTTAGTGACCATCTAAAATTATGTCAGGACCTTGACTGTGGAGAAATTGTTCTAAATTCTGTAGATAATGATGGTATGCTGAATGGGTATGATAATGGTTTGATAAATAATTTTAGAACTTTGATAGATAGACCATTAATAATTAATGGAGGGTGTGGTACCCCATTGCACATGAAAGATGCAATTATTAATGGAGCAGATGCATGCATGGCGGCAAGTATTTTTTATTTTACAAGATATAGCTATGTTGAAATAAAAGAATTTTTGATGAAAGAAAATATTAACGTAAGAATATAAACTAGAAAATTTATTTTTTAATATATTTCCTTAATAATTTTTTTTAGTTCACTTTTTTGATTGTAATTTATATTATTAATAAAACTAAGAGGCTACTCTTGAATTATTAACTAGTAGCTCTAAATTTTTATAGTATGGATCATCAAAAAAACTATGAATTTTTCTTTCATTCAAAGTAATTTTAATTTTTTTAAAGTATTCATCATTAAATAACCTTCTATCAATATTCTCAAAATCATTTCTTGATGGAAGAATAATGCTTTTTTCAAGGTGTTCATTTTTTACATGATCAAGAATATATAGCGTTGCTCTAGCATTTTTTTCTTCTTCATCATTAAGTTTATTGTTAAAATTTAAATTTTTTAAAATATTATAGTATTCATTAATACTTTGAGGTTCATGCGTAAAACCTAAACCAGTGTATGGCGTAGAGCCACATATTATTGGTTTTCCACCAAAACAAGCATACTCTAACGCTATAGTAGATCTTGAAGTGATTAAGTTATCTATAATATTAAAGTAATTTGTATTATTTATATTTTCAGGACACATAAAAACATTTTCTAAATTATATTTTTCTAACAACTCTTCAATAATTCCACCTTCATTATAAGTTAAGTTTGCTGGGTGTGGTTTAATTAGCCAAATATTTTTTTTATCTAGTTTCGAAATTGCTTCAATTGATTTAACAAAAAAATCATAATAATCTTGAAATAAAAAAATACCACTTTTAGAAAAAGATCTTGGAGCGTCAGAAAAACAATTAAGAGCTATCAGGTTTAATAAGTTCTTGTCATTTATTTTAGTACTTGTATTCTTTGTCAAATTTTGAATAAAGTCAACTCTATTGATATTTTTTGAATTAAAATATGCTTTTTTAAATGTGTCTATTTGTACAAAATTACCAGAATAGCTATTTTTAAAAAATCTTTTATTTATAAAATTATCTACATTCATTTTATCTTCATTCTTTTTGAAAATTAACAGTTCTTCCTTGTAAACTTTAAACACACTATCCTGGCACATATCATAAGACTTTATTTCTTTAAAAAGAGTATCGGCATGAACATAAGTTTTGCAGCCTATCTTGCTGGCATATCTAATAGCTAACGTACCTCCAAAATTAAATGAAAGACTGCTTGATACCACAACTTCAATTTTATGAAGATCAAATAATGATTTAATTTTTTTCAATCTAAAAAGAGTTATAAAAAATATTTTCAAAAACTTTAAATTAAAAATATTAAAGTTTAAAAAGGAATGGTCATTTCTAATATATGTATCGTACATGAGATCTCCAACATGAATATTATAAAATTTAAAATCGTCTATAAAATTTTGGATTAAATTTCTGTTCACAAAAAATTTGATCATTAATGTAAAATAAATTAATGAGCAATAAATTGAAAAAAAAATATTAGAGAAGAAATCTTTAAACTGAAATGAAATATAAATTTTTTTTATATTGAACATTTCATAAATTTTTAGTGATAAATGCTTTTTCTTATCTGTTAAAACAAACATGTTAGCATTATTTTTTTTTTGTAGTATTTTTGAAAGTAGAGAAAGTCTTATGGCTGTATCAACATTTTGTTTATCAGCAATTAAAATATAATTATTATTGTTAAAATTTTGATTTTTAAACTTATCAATGCAGCTACCTAAAATTTGGATATCATTCATTATGGCATGATTTATATCTAAAAATACCATTCATCAATGATAACTTTTTTTATTATTCTAAAAGTAAATGACATGAATGTATTGTATTAACAATTTTTATAATGAATATATACATATATACTGCTAGATAATAAATAAAATATTTAATGAATATTAAAGATAAAAAAATTTAAAAAAAATAATTTTTATGATAAAATTTTTTCTATGTATATGAAGGCTCTATGACACCAGAAAGCATTCGGGGTACATTTTATAGAGCACGAACAATCTTAACCAACAAATATGATACTAAAATATTAATTTATTTGTTCATGACAGTTATAGGTGGAATTTTAGAGACTCTTAGTATCGGGTTACTTGTACCAATTATTTACATTTTATCTGATAATGGCAGTGGTCAATTTATTAATTATGTAAATGAATTTTTTAATCAAATAAATTTGAATGATAAGAAAGAACAGCTAGTTTTTTTACTTGGAGTTCTTTCAGCTATTTATTTTATTAAAAATTTTTTCCTTGGATATATTCATTGGATAAAAGCAAACATAACAGCGAATATTGTTATAAATTTATCAAATAATTTTTTTAGTAGATATATTAATAAGTCTTTTTTATATCATACAAGAAAAAACTCTGCGACAATTATAAGAGATGTACTTGCTGAGTCAGGTCAGTTTGCAAAAGGTTTTATCTTTGGAATTCTCTCTTTATTTTTTGAATCCATAACTCTAATTTCTGTATTTTTAGTAATTTTATTTACAGACTTTCAAACTGCAATATTAATAGCCACTTTTTTTTTATTAATAGGTGCCTTTTTTGGAAATTATTTTAGAAACATTTTAAGAAGATGGGCGTTACAAAGGCAGTTTAACGACCAAGAAAGATTAAAGAATTTTCAAGAAACTATTGGAGGTATAAAAGAAATTAAAATTTTAGGTAAGGTACCTCTATTAGCTAATCGATTTAGTGTATTCAATAGAGCAATAGTCTTAATTAATAGAAATATTAGTTTACTAAATATATATCCAAAACTTCTTATTGAATTTGCGTTAGTTTTATTTATTTCTTTAATTTTATTTTATTTTTTATACCTAGATTATTCTTTTGATAAAATCATGTTAATATTAGGAATACTATCAGTTTGTTCTCTGAGGTTAATGCCAGTTATTACGAAGATAATACATACAATAAATATGCTTCAGTATAGCAAACCATCAATTGATGTTCTTTATAAATATTTTTCAGATAATGAAGAGGATGATTATGATAGTCAAACTGAGGAAGGTAAAGAACATGTTAAATTTAGTGATAGCTTAAAATTGGAAAATGTTTCGTTTAGCTATGATGATAAAAATAAACATACAATAAAAAATATAAATTTAAATATAAATCATGGAGATGTTGTAGGAATAATTGGACCTACGGGATCTGGAAAAAGCACACTAATTGACTTAGTTTTAGGGCTAATTAGACCCTTAGAGGGAGATATAAAAGTTGATGATTCATCAATTATTAATAACAGATCAAATTGGAATAAATTAATTGGCTATGTTCCGCAAAACATTTTTCTATCAGATAGTACTATAAAACATAATATTTCATTAGAGTTTGAAGAAAAAAAAATTGATAATAAGCGTATAAATGATTTGTTAAAACTATGTAATTTAGAAAAATTTGTATTTAGTTTACCCAAAAAAGAAAATACAATTATTGGAGAAAGAGGTGCAAGATTATCAGGTGGTCAAAAACAAAGAATAGGAATTGCTAGAGCCTTATACAGAAACCCTTCCTTATTAATTTTTGATGAGGCAACTAATGCTCTTGATTTCAGAAATGAGCAAGAAATCATGGAAAAAGTCTTAAAAACTAAAAAAAGAACTGTAATTATTATAACACATAGATTGGAAACACTTAAGTTTTGTGATTATGTTTATAAAATTGAAAATGGAAAATTGTTTAAAGTAGAAAATTAAACAATATAATGTTAGTTAACCTAAATTTTTTTTTAATTAATTATGAAAAATAAAACAATCCTAATAACTGGTGGCACTGGCTCATTTGGTAGAGAGCTTACTGAAAATTTAATATCAAATTATAAGAACATTAAGAAACTTATCATATATAGCCGAGATGAATTAAAACAATATGAGATGTCTAAAATTTACCCTAAGAAAAAATATCCATTCGTACGTTTTTTTTTGGGAGATATTAGAGATATTGATAGACTAATTTATGCCACACAAGAAGTGGATTATATCATACACGCAGCTGCACTTAAGCAAGTAGATACAGCAGAATATAATCCTTTTGAATTTGTAAAAACTAATATTATAGGAGCCCAAAATTTAGTTCAAGCTGCTTTAACAAATAATGTGAAAAAGTTAATTGCACTTTCAACAGATAAAGCTGTATCACCAATTAATTTATATGGTGCAACAAAACTTTGTTCAGATAAGATATTCGTTGCTGCAAATAATCACAAAGGTTCAAAAGATACATCTTTTTCTGTTGTAAGATATGGGAATGTAGCAAATAGTAGAGGGTCTGTAATACCACTATTTAAAAGCCTTAAAAGCAAAGGTAATTTTTTCCCAATAACTGATATGGAAATGACAAGATTTAATATCACCCTAGAACAAAGTGTTGAAATGGTAATCTGGACTATTAAAAATGCAAAGGGTGGAGAAGTAGTGGTGCCAAAAATACCGTCATTAAGAATTAAAGACCTTGTAAAAGCAATTGATCCTCAAAAAAAAATAAAAATTATTGGTATAAGACCAGGAGAAAAAATTCATGAAGATTTAATTAGTAGTCATGATGCAATAAATACTATTGATATTGGGAGATATTATATAATTTTAAATCCACTAGATGATAGGTTAAGAAAATATTACGCAAAAAATTTTAAATCAAAAAAAGTTAAAAAAAATTTTTATTATAATTCACATGAAAATTTACAATATTTATCAATATCAGATATAAAAAAAATTATTTAGAAAGATTTAAATGATTCCATACTCAACACAATTAATAGATAGTTTGGATATTAAGGCTGTTAATAAAGTTTTAAAATCAAGTTTTTTAACCCAAGGTCCAATAGTAAAGAAATTTGAAGCCAAAATAGAAAGTTATACAAATTCTAAATTTGCAACATCAACTAATAGTGCCACAAGTGCTTTACATATAGCCTGTATGGCCTTAGACCTTTCTAGGAATGATACCCTTTGGACTTCATCCATAAGTTTTGTTGCTAGTGCTAACTGTGGAATCTATTGTGGGGCAAAAGTAGATTTTTTAGATATAGATATTGAAACTTTTAATATCGATACATTAAAACTTGAAAAAAAATTAATTAAGGCAAAAAAAAATAAAAAATTACCTAAAGTTATTGTGTTGGTTCATATGGGGGGATTACCTTGTGAAATGGAAAAAATCAAAAGATTAAGTATAAAATATGCCTTTAAGATTATCGAAGATGCATCACACGCAATTGGCTCAAAATATATTAACAGTAAAATTGGTGACTGTAAATATAGTGATTTAACAGTTTTTAGTTTTCATCCAGTAAAAAATATTACAACGTGTGAAGGTGGAATGGTAACAACTAACAATAAAATATTAGATAAAAAACTAAAACTATTCAGAGAGCACGGTATTCAGAGAGATTTTAAATTAAAAAAAAGAACAAAAGATTATGACCAAGTGCTACTAGGGTACAATTACAGAATGAATGAAGTACAGGCTGCATTAGGAATAGAACAATTAAAAAAATTAAATAAATGGATTAAATATAAAAATTTTCTTGCAAAAAGATATAGAGACAAGTTAAAAAACCTACCAATTTCATTCCAAAAGATTAAGAAAAATATTACTTCATCCTATCATTTATTTATAATAATGATTAGATCAGACTATAAAAAACATGATAGAGATTTAATATTTGAGAAATTAATTAAGAGTAAGATTGGAATAAATATTCACTATAAGCCTATCTATCGACATTCCTATTATAGCAAATTCAAATTTAATATAAATAATTTTAAGTCTAGTGAATATTATTATGCAAACTGTATTTCTATACCAATGTATTCTGCATTATCAGTTTCAAATCAAGATTTTGTAATAAAAAGACTTAAAGAACTTTTGAAGTAAAATTATTTTTACAATTAAAAATTAATTAAAAAAAGATTTTATTTTGTAGCAAATATAATTTACTTCATTCATTTTTAGATCAGGATATAATGGCAAACTTAGTATATTATCACCTAAATATTTTGATTGTTTGGCAGTATTCTTATTCCATTTAAATCTTTTTTTATATATGTGCATATCTGTTATGCTTCTATAATTGATACCAACACCAATTTTATTTTTAAGAAGAAAAGTTGCAAGCGCATCTCTACTCAAATTTGTTTTTTCTTTATCTAGTACAATTAAAAATAAATGATACGCATGGCTAATATTTTTAGAATAAATTTTTTGAAATTTGATAGGTAAATTCTTTAATTTTTCTTTATACATTTCATATATTTTTTTTCTCACTTTTAGATTTTTTTCAATTTTTTTTAATTGCACTATTCCTATCGAAGCATTTAAATCTGGCATATTGTATTTGTAGCCAATTTCTTTTACGTCATAATGTTTAAAATGATCATTTTTTTCTTTTACTTGTAAGTCTCGTTTCCAAGCATCTTTAGAAAGTCCATGTATCCTCATTATTCGCGCTAAATCTGAAATCTTAGAATTATTTGTTGTAATCATTCCACCCTCAACAGTTGTTAAATTTTTTGTTGAGTAAAAACTAAAACAGCCAACATCTCCAAAATTACCCGTATGTATATTGTTGTATTTTGCTTCGATTGCATGTGCACAATCTTCAATAAGCTTAAGTTTATATTTTTTTGCAATCTTTTTTATTTCAGTCATTTTACATGGAAGACCAGCAAAATGAACTATAATTATAGCTTTAGTTCTTTTGGTAATTTTCTTTACTACTTCATTTGGATCTATATTAAAAGTGTCGTTCTCAATATCAGCAAGAATTGGTCTTGCGCCCACATGTATAATTGAATTTATAGTCGATGCAAAAGTCATTGGGGTAGTTATGACTTCATCATTTTTTTTTATACCACATGCAATTAGTGAAAGATGAAGAGCTGCTGTACAAGAGTTCAATGCAACAGCATTTTTTGAGTTTTTATACTTTTTAAATAATTTTTCAAATTTGTTAGTAACTGGACCAGTACCAACCCATTTAGAATTAACCACACTTTTAATACCTTCAATTTCGGCTTTACCAATATTAGGTTTTCCAAAAACAATAAATTTTTTATTTAATTTCATAAAGCAATCAATGTAAAATTATTTATATTAAAAGCAATTAAAATTATCTAGTTATTTCTAAATATCCGAATTATAAAAAATAATTATAAGATTAATTACTTATTCTATTTATATTTTTTTACTAAATAACCAAATATTCTTTTGTAAAATAGCTTAGAAAATACAAAGTATTTTAGTAGATTTAGAGTATTTAATATTTTTTTATCTTTAATTGTTTTTTTGAGCACCGGTATTAAGGCTCTGGACATTAATTCTTTTGAGTATTTTTTGAAATAAACTTTTCCTTTATGGTCAATTATCATCTTTTTATGCTTTGTAATAAAAAAATTGATAGACTTTATTCTAGATTTATATTCTCTAGACATTTGATTAGGATTATATTTTTCAATTCTTACAAGATAATCATTTGAAAAACCTATTTTTAAATTTGAATTAGCTATTCTTATCCAAAAGTCATGGTCATGAGATCCAAACATTTGTTCATCAAAACCTCCTAGTTTTAAAAAGGAAACTCTATTTAAAAAAAAAGTGGAAGGATTTGGGCAGGACCATTGATTTAGCAAAAGATTAAGTATTTCACTATTATAAGAAGTAAATTTTTGTGTATTCTTTTTTTCACCCAAAAAATAATTGCAATAAGTAAAGTCAAGATTATTTTTTTCTGCTATTTTAAATTGCCTCTCTAGTTTTGTGGGAAGCCAAAGATCATCAGTTTCTAATATTGAAATATATTTTGCTTTAGATTTTAAAGCTCCTAAATTACAATTAAAAGAAGGGCCTTTATTTTTTTCATTACGAATTAATATTAATTCGAAAGGGTAATCTTTAAAGTTATCAATTTTTTCATTAGAATAATCATCTATAATAAAGACCTTATTAGGCAACATTGTTTGATGTTCAATACTTTTAAGAGCATTAAGGAGCAGTAAATACCTTTCTTTCACTGGTATTATAACGTCTATATCTGTATTTAAATCAGTGTTTAAAATTCTATTCATATAATATAATAAGCATTATTATTTGAGTTATTTATTATGTTGATAAATAATATACTTAAGCTTATTTATGCAAACATATTATATATACAATAACTCAAAACCTAAAAATTCAGTAAATAAAAAGATATGATATTGGGCTTAATTCCATCTAGGCTTAATTCTAGCCGACTTAAAAAAAAAGCATTATTAAAAATTGAGGGTTTGCCAATAGTTGTTCACACTCTTAAGAGAGCTCAACTTTCAAAAAAACTTACAAAACTAATAGTGTGCACTGATAGTAAAGAAATTATGAATGTAGTAAAATACTATGGAGGTGAATGCTATATGACCTCAAATAAACACAAAAATGGAACAGAAAGAATTAATGAAGTTGCTAAAAAATTTAATCCTAAACTTATAATAGATATACAGGGAGATGAACCCTTGTTAGATCCAACTCATATAGATAAGGTTATCACATACCATCAAAAAAACTTTCATCATGACATAATTCTTCCAAATCTAAAGTTTAAAACAGCGGCATCTAAAAATATTGTTAAGGTCGTATCAGATAACAATAATAAGGTTCTGTATTTAAGTAGGGCTAGAATACCTTATCCATTTAAAAAAAACACAGAGTTTTATAAAAAACATTTATCTATAATATCATTTAAGCCAAGTGCTCTCAAAAAATTTTGTTTATTAAAACAAACAGAACTTGAAAAAACTGAAGGTATAGAATTAATGCGTGCTCTAGAAAATAATATTGAAATAGGAACTTTCTCATTAGATTCAAAAACTTTTTCAGTTGATATAAAAGAAGATTACTTGAAGGCAATTAAAGCATTCAAAAAAGATAAGTATAAAAATGAATACTTATAATAAAAAGATAATCTTAATGGATCTTGATGGTGTACTAATCAATTCTATAAAAAATATGCAAGTTTCATGGGAAGATACATGTGTAAGATTTAATATTAATCATGGATTTGAGAAATATAAAAAGTTATTAGGACTTCCTTTTTTTAATATTTTAAAAAAATTTAATTTAGATAATAAGAAATATTTAAAAATTAAAAAGAATTATGATTATATTTCAAATAAGAATATTTCACTAATTAAGACATATCCGGGTGTCACACAAACCCTAAAACATTTAAAGAAAAATGGTTTTGTACTAGGTCTAATAACATCGAAAGACCTTAAAAGAACAAAAAAAATAATAGATAAATTCAATTTGAGTTTTAAATTTATATACACACCACACAAAAGAATTAGATCAAAACCCCATCCAGATCAAATTTATGAAATTCTAAAATTAGAAAAGGCAAAAAATAAAGATTGCATATATGTTGGCGACATGATCCTGGACAAAAATTTTGCTAAAAAAGCTGGGGTTAAATTTATTTATGCAAGATATGGCTATGAAATGAAAAAAATTAAATGCAAACATGAAATTAAAAAATTTTCAGACTTAAAAAAGATTTTAAAAAATGTCTTTTGAAAATGTATTGGTCTTTGGGTCTAAATCACCATATAAAATACCAATTATAAACGTTACAGAAATATTCTCATCTAATGGAAGCGCTGAATTAGTTAATTTATATAATAGATATAATAATAAACACTCAACAATGCATTCATGCGTTATAGGAGCGAGGTCTTTTTTAAAACTAACTGAAATTAAGAAAAGAGTAATTAATTCTGAACCAGACACTCTCATAGTTAGAGATCATGAGGATGCACAAGAAAATATAAAAAAATTTTTTAAGAATGATTTAGATATTTGTAAATTTTCTAAAAATAAACAGTTTTTATTTCAATCAAAATTTTTTAATAAAGGAATAGTAGATTTAATGTCAGCAGAAGCTAGTTATCAAAGTTCATTTAAAAAAAAAACAACACATATTTTTAATGGAATTTTTAAATATGGTTTTTTTGGAGTCTCTTCTGGTTTTTTTGCTTTATTGCTTGCTGCAAAAAAATACCCAAATTCAAACTTAATAGTTTCAGGATTAAGTTTTAAAGGTGGTACACATTTCTATTCCAAAGGTGAAATGACATTAAACAGAGGTAATGTAGATAAAATATTAATGAATAATTTATCAGAGGACATAAAAAAAAGAATTTTTATTATTGATAGAGAAGTTGCTACAAATTTTAGACTTAAAGAGTTTAAGGGAAAAATATTGAATATATAATTTAATTTTATTATGAGCTTTATAGAAATTATTGGATTTCCGGGATCTGGAAAAACTTATTTATTTAAAAAAATTATTAATGAGATTGACAAAAAAGAAATTAAAATAATCAGAAATGACAAATATTTATTTAATTACTTTGAAAAGAGTTTTTTTGATAAAATATTATTTAGTATTTTTTATCAATATAAATTAAGTAAAAAATTTTATTCAAAATATATTTTTAATAAACAATATAAGTTTTTAACAAACAAAATTGACTTAATTATTAAAAAAAAAAATTTATTAAAAGTTAATAAAGTGTTTAAACAAATGTTAGAAAATTCTAAATTAAATAAACCAGGTAAAAAAAGATCGCATGAAAATTTTAAAATAGATCTATGTTCATATTTTTTAGAAAAAAAATCAAAACAAAAAATTGTTATAAACGATGAGGGACTCCTTCAAAAAATTTTTATGATTTATAAAAAAAAAAAAGATTACAAAAATTTAAAAAAGATAATTAATGAATATCTAAAATTAATACCAAAACCTGATTTTGTTATATTATTAGATACAAATAACGATTTATGCTTTGAAAGAGCCTCATTAAGAAAAAAAGGGTTCGTATATGAAATAGAAAATAAAAAAGAAATATTTGGTTTATTTATCAAGATAATGAATGATATCAAAAAAATACTTATAAAAAATAGAATAAAAGTTATAACAATTAAAGGTAATCAAATTAATAAAAAGACTATTTTAGAAATTAAAAAAAATTTTTTAAAATAAAAAAAATATGAATTTAAAAAAAATAAAAATATTTTTCTTTTATATGTCGTGTATATTTCAAGGAAAAAGTCTTTGTAGAATTTTACAAAATGTAGAATTTCAAAAATATAATTTAAAAGGTAAGATTATCGAATTTGGCGCTGAGCCAAATTCTAAAAACAATTTTTCTAATAGTATTAAAAATTATAAAAAAGTAATATTTGCTGACAAGCATATTAAGCATAAAGATGTTGTAAATGTTGATTTAAATAAGAATATACGATTAAATAAAAATTATTTTGACGTTGTAATTTTTTTTAACATTCTAGAACATCTATTAAATTTCAAAAATGCTAAGAAACAAGTTCATAAGATTTTAAAAAAAAATAGTACATTAATTGGCTCAACACCTTTTTTATACAGATTTCATGGTGCTCCATCTGATTATTATAGATTTACAAAACCTTTTTTTGAAGATTTATTTAAAAAAGAATTTAAAAATATCAAGATTTATAACCTAGGATTTGGTCCAATGACTATATGTTACTCAATTATTTCAGATTTTTCAAAAAAAATACCATTACTCAATAATTTTTTATTTATTATCTGTTTTTTACTAGATTTTTTTCTTGGTTTTTTTGTGAAATATAAATTAAAAGATGTCTATCCAGTTGCAATTTTTTTTGTATTAAAAAAAAAATAATTACAAAAAAAAATTTTTAGATAAAAAAGACATAAATTTTCCAAATTTAATTCTATCTTTCCCCTTTTGACTAATCAAAAATTTTAATATTGAAAATAAAAATAAAAATATTTTGTTTTGTTTATTATCAATTCTAATTTTTATTTTTTCAAAAAAGTGAATTTCTTTATTAAGTGTGTGGGAAAGGCCACCAGGTCTAAATATTCCAAAAACTTCTTCCTTTTTAGTTGCAACGCCCTTCGCTTTATTGTGCACAATAAGTCTATAAAAATAATCAAAATCTGATGAATATTTATAATTTAAAGAATAGGCTCCATTTTTGTATGCAGTATTTCGTTTGATAAAAAATCCAGTTGAATGACTTGTGTAAAAAAACCACGAATATTTTATTTTATGTGGATAAAAACCATGAATTGTTCCCCAATGTTTTTTTACTGATCCAAAAAAAAATTCTGCATCTTTGTATTTATAATAATAATCAATTAAAATACTAGTTGCGTCAGGTAAAAGAATGTCGTCACCATTAACTATTCCAATTAAATCCCCTTTTGCAAGTGATAATCCTTTATTCATTGCATCGTATAAGCCTAAATCTTTTTCAGAAACAAAATAATCAATTTTTTTTTCATATTTCATTATTTTTTCAATAGTGCCATCATCAGACTCTCCATCAATAATTATATATTCAATATTTTTATATTTTTGATTTAGTATACTTTGTATTGTCTCTTCAATTACTTCAGATTTATTTTTAACTACTGTTATAATCGTAATTAATGGATTATTTTCAAAGTTTTTTTTTAGAGTTCCATTAATTCTTAAACCGACCTCTATTTTTCTATCTATATTATTACTAAGTTTATCAACAAAATTAATTTTTTTAAAGTTAGGAATATTTTTCATTTATTATTTTTAATTCATAAATAATTTTTGGATACTTCTTATTAGATAAACTTTGTACAGCAATCGTATATAAAAAAAATCTTTATGATTATTGTTGGATAATAATAATTTACTCATATTTTAAGTTTAGAATTTAATATTCAGTTATGAAATATTAACATTTTTAGTTTGATTTTTAGCATCTTATATTTCATTTTTTACAATGAATTATTTCCAATCAATTAATTTAGACATTTCTTAAAGTGTATCAATGATTTTATAATTCCTAATATGGATTTCAATATTTAAATATGTATAATTAAATAGGATTATTAGTATACAGAAAATGCAATACAAACACTTATATTTAGATAAAAAAATTATTAATAGTTGGATCTATCAAATTTATAGGATTTAAATTTTATGAATTTTTATCTAAAAGATATATACAGCACATAGGATTAATAATTATGACATATAATATGATATAAGTTTTCAAAAGCAGAGTTATTCTATTAGAAAAGTTAGGTATTATTAATGATTAAAAATTATAATGTTAAAAAAAATTTATTATTGGTCACCTTTTATATCTGATATAGCAACATCAAGAGCTGTATTAAATTCTGCAATTAGCATTAAAAAATTTTCAAAAGATAAATACGAACCTTATTTAATAAATGTGATAGGTGAATGGGACTCATATAAAGAAGAAATAACAAAAAATGAAATAAATGTAATTGATTTAAATATATCTAGAAATTTTAAGGTAAAAAAAATTAATGGATTTTTATTAAGTAGGTTTTTTTATATAAAAATTTTTTTATTAGCATTTAATCCATTAAAAAAAATATTAAAAAAAAACCCACCAGATATATTAATTTTACATTTAATAACTTCATTGCCACTTTTATTAAATTATATTCATAACTTTAATACATTAATCATGTTGAGAATTTCAGGATTACCAAAATTAAATTTAATTAGAAAAACAGTTTGGGAAATAACTTTAAAAAAAGTTTTTTGTATTACATGTCCTACGCAAGCTACATTAGAATTGATGAAGAGCTTTAATTTAAACAAAAATAATTTTTTATTAAGAGATCCAATAATTTCAACCAATCAAATTAAAACAAAAAAACAAAAAAAAAATGATAAAAAAATCGATATTAAAAAAAATTATGTAGCCATAGGTAGATTAACTAGGCAAAAAAATTTTCTTTTTTTAATTAAATGTTTTAAAAAAATTATAGATAAAGATAGAAGCATTAAGTTATATATTTTAGGTGATGGCGAAGAAAAAGAAAAATTACAAAATTTAATTACTAATAGTCAAATGAGTGATAATATTTTCATAGAAGGATATCAAAATAATATTTATAAATATTTAAATAGAGCGGAAGCATTTATTTTATCTTCATTATGGGAAGATCCGGGTTTTGTACTAATTGAGGCTTTTTATTCAAATACCACAGTTATATCAAGCAATTGTCCAAATGGACCAATAGAGATTTTAGATAGAGGAAAAAATGGCTTTTTATTCGAAAGTAATTCTGAGAATAGTTTTTTACAAAAATTTGAAGAATTCAACCAAACAAATCAAAAAAATATTAAAATTATTAATTTAAGAGCAAAAAAAATGTCTAAAAATTATTCATTATTTAATCATTATAGATGCTTAATTAAAATAATTAATTTTAAATAGAAGATATATATAGAATATTAAAAAATAAATTAAAAATGTCAAAATTGTTAATATTCATTCCCTCAATTGAAGATGGTGGTGTCGAGAAAAATCTTTTCTTGATTAGTGATTACTTAATAGAAAAAGGTATACATGTTTCGTTGATTACAGCAAATCAAGATAAAAAAAAACTTTTTAATAAAAAAATAAATTTTATATCACCACACAATAGCTATTGGTCAACCAAAGGTAGGTTTTTAAAAACAATTGTATGCTTTTATCTTTTATTAAAATTCTACTTTCTTAACAATAATTTTTTAATTTTATCCTTTCAGGCAAATATTTATGCTATTTTTTTTTCCATTATTTTAAATATAAAAATTATAACACGTTCTAACACGGCTCCTAAAGGGTGGTCTTCTAACTTTATAAAAAGACATATATTTAAAATATTTTTTAGATTTCCAAAGTCAATTATTGTCAATAGTTTAGAATTTAAAAAACAATTAGACAATGAATTTAAAATTAAATCAACCTGTATATATAATCCCTTTAATGAGAAAACTGTAAAAATTAAATCTCAAAAGAAAATATTTTTTGATTTTTTTAAAAAAAAAAATACTATAAATATTATCAATATTGGAAGGATGACAGATCAAAAAGATCAAATTTTAATTTTAAAAGCTCTTAATAATCTAAAAAATAAAATTAATTTTAAGTGTTTAATATTAGGAAAGGGTTCAAACTATTTGAAATTAAATAATTTTATAATTAATAATAATCTGAAAAATAAAGTTAAATTATCTGGGTTTAAATCTAACCCTTATCCTTATATAAAAATGGCCAACTTATTTATTTTATCATCAAGATACGAGGGTCTACCCAATGTACTATTAGAAGCTCAATATTTAAAAAAATTTATTATTTCAACTAATTGCCCAACAGGTCCAAAAGAAATTTTATTAAATGGTAAAGCTGGCAAACTCATTGAAGTTGGAAATCAAAAACAATTAGAACAAGCTATAGTATATTACAATAACAATATAGGTGGCTCCAAAATCAACAATAAGATTAGCTATGGAAAAAGTAATATGAAAAGATTTAATTTTGAAACAAATTGTTTCAAATATTATAAATTGATAAAAAAATTTATATGAATAAAAGCCTAGTATCAATTATTGTTCCATATTATAAAAAAAAACATTTTTTAAAAAAAACCATAAATTCAATATTAAAGCAAACGTACAAAAACTATGAAATTATTTTAATTTATGATGACGTAGATAAAACTGATTTAGTATTTATTAAAAATATGCTTAAAAAAATCAAAAATGTTAAAATTATTATTAATCAGTCAAACCTAGGTGCAGGACTTTCCAGAAATAAAGGAATAAAGCATTCTAAGGGTAAATTTATTTCTTTTATAGATGCTGATGATATTTGGCATAAAGATAAATTAAAAAAACAAGTATTATTTATGAATAAAAATAGAATTAGTTTTTCATTTAGCAATTATCATATTATTAATAAATATTCGAAAAAATTAAAGACTATTGTAGTTCCAAAAAAATTAACTTTTAAAGATCTCTTGTTTTCTTGCCAAATTGGTCTTTCAACTGTTATGGCCGATTCTGGCTTGTTAAAAAAAGTAAAATTTTCTAACCTTAAAACTCAAGAAGATTATTTGTTATGGCTAAAATTATCAAAAAAAAATATCACCATGTTAGGTGTTAATGAGTCTTTATCTTCTTGGAGAAAAACAGATAATTCATTGTCAAACTCAATGAGACAAAAATTAAGAGATGCCTTTCAGGTATATAACAAACACCTTAAGTTAAATTATTTGATAACATTAATTCTAATACTTTCTCTTAGTATTCACTCTTTTAAAAAACGATTTTTATGATTATAATTGATAAAGTTTTTTACATATATGCAATTACATTTTTTATATCAACGGTAATAATTTATATATTCAATAAGAATAATATACTTATTGATAAAATATCCTCTTCAAAACACAAAAATTTACAAGAAAATAATAAAAATTTACCACCTCTTTGTGGAGGTATAATTATTCTTATTTGTTCAGTTTTATTCTTTAAAGATTTTTTCATAGTAACTTTATTTGGATTATTTTTTTTAGTAATAGGAATTTTTTCAGATACTAATAAAATATCCTCCCCTTTAATAAGAATATTGTCACAATTTATTATTAGTTTTTTATTTGTGATCTTATCAAATTCAAATATTTTTGATTTAAGAGTTGATATATTGAATTATTTTTTAGAAATAAAGATTATATCTATTCTATTTACTGTTTTTTGTATTTTAATCTTAATTAATGGAAGTAATTTTTTAGACGGCCTCAATACACTTGTGTTGGGTTATTATATTTTGACTTGTATTATTTTAATTTATGTTTCTAATAATTTTAACTTAAATATTAATCCCAACATAAGTTTATTAATTATTTCTCTATTCGTATTATATATTTTTAATTTTTTTGGAAAAGTTTATCTAGGAGATTCAGGAGCCTATTTAATTGGATTTTTTTTATCATTTTTTGTTATTGATTTTTCATTAAAAAACACATTGGTTTCACCCTATTTCATTTGTTTTTTGTTATGGTATCCTGCATTTGAAAACTTATTTTCTATTTTGAGAAGAATGACTTCTAAAAGCAGAATAGACTCAGCAGATAAACAACACTTACATCACTTGATATATGGCTATTTTTTACAAAAAAATTTAATAAAAAGCGTCTATATTAATAGTTTAGTGTCTAATTTGATAAATTTTTATAACTTGGTCATTTTTGTACTTTTTTCTAAATTTTATTTATCTACACAATTTCTAATAACGGGAATATTGTTAAATGTATCAGTCTATCTATTTTTATTTTTTTTTCTAAAAAAAAGAGTAATTAAAATTTAAAAAATATGCATGCCATAGAAAAATTCCTACAATTTAATAAAAGTGTTTCATAAAAATGAGTCAAGAAAAAATCTCCATCCTAATTACAAATTTTAATAAAGAAAAGTTTCTTGAAGAATGCATCTTGTCTTGTTTAAAACAAAATTATCAAAATCTAGAAATCATAATAATTGATAATTTATCAACAGATGATTCTTTAAATATAATTCAAAAATATTCCAGTAAACTGATAATAAAAACAAGAAGCAGAAATAGTATATATGGACCAAAAAATCAAATTGATAGCTTAGTTGAAGCTTTTAATATTTCTAATGGAGAAATTATTTTATTATTGGATAGTGATGATTATATTCTGGCTAATAAAGTTTCTAAAATTAAGAATATTCTTAATAACAACCCAAATGTAGATGTGATATTCGATGCACCTTTTGTATTAACAAAAAGTGGCCCTAAAGTCTTAAAACTCAGAAAAAAACTTAATGATAAAATTTGGCCCACAACTGTACCAACGAGTGGTATTAGCCTTAGAAGAACTTTTTTTGAGCACTGTTTAAAATCTAATTTATTTCAAGATTATCCTGTCCTTGAAGTTGACTTTAGGATAAATTTTTTTGCACAAAAAATTCTAAATAATCATAAAATAATAAATGAAAATTTATCATTTTATAGAAAAACAAATAATGGAGTTATGTCCCAAATTAAATTTTTATCTCACAAATGGTGGATAAAGAGACTTTACGCTCATTATTTTATTAATGATCTTTATATCAAGTATAAAATCCCATATAATAAAGGCTATGATTTCTATTTAACAAAAGTCTTAGTCTACTTGTTAAATAATAAAACTTAACACTCATTTTTATGCCTACAATTTTTATCTTATTAACTTATTATTGGCTCATTACATTCTCTATAATTGGTTATGGAATTTTATTTAATAATTTTTTTCTAAAGAATACCAATAATATTGGATTCATTGGAATTTATGGTATTTTTTCTCTAACGCTACTTTCTTACTTAATCAATTTTTTTCTACCACACACTGAATCAATAAACGTAGTAATACTATCAGTGGGCCTGATCAATTTTTTAGTTAGTATAAAAAAAGATTTAATTAGAAAAAATATTAATTTATTGTTAATTGTTTTTACAATTCTAATTTTATTTATTTTAACAGCAAAAAATCATGATGATTTTTCATATTATCATTTTCCATACATACATTTATTAACAGAATATTCAAATATGATTGGCTTAGGTAATTTCAATCATGGATTTAGGACTCATTCTTCTATCTTCTACTTAACTACTTTGTTTAATTTACCATTTTCTAACTTTTATTTATTCAATCTTTCGCCTGTCTTTTTTATGGGGTTTGCTAATATTATATTATACAAAAGAATATCATCATATCTAGATCAGACAAAAACAACATATTTACTTTATTTGTCTTTATTTTCTCTGATTTTTATAAATATTTTTTTCTACCGATTGGGTGAGCATGGCACCGATAGATCAGCAATGATACTAATTTTTATTTTAACTATTGAATTATTACACTTAATAAATCAAAAAAGAAATGTTGATCAGAGTTTTTTTTTAAGGCCTGTTATTTTAATAACATTAATTATTTCTTTGAAAACATTTTATATTTTATATTCTCTTTTGTTTATACCAGTAATTTGGTACTTTAAGAAAAAAAATATATCATTAATTTTTTTTTTTCAAAAATCCGTAAGCTATGTATGCTTAGGTATGATTTTATCATTACTTACTGTTAATTTTTTTAATAGTGGATGCTTGTTGTATCCGGTAAAATTTACTTGTTTTGAAAGTTTTAGTTGGTCAATACCTTTAAATGAAGTTGAAGCAATGAATAATTGGTATCAACAATGGGCAAAAGCAGGAGCTAATCCAAATTTTCGAGTAGAAAATCCAGAAGTTTATATTAGTAATTTTAACTGGGTTTCTAATTGGGTTAATATGTATTTTTTTAACAAAGTCTCTGATTTTTTATTAGGTTTAGTTTTTTTAAGTTTAGTAATGTGGTTTATTTTTTTTTCAAAAAAGACTCATATAAATGAAAAACCACAGTTTTGGCTAATATATTCAATTTTTATTTTTTTAACACTACAATGGTTTTATGTACTTCCTGCTTTAAGATATGGCGGTTATCATCTAATAGCGTTGCTATTTTTTATTCCATTTTCAATATTTTTAAACAAATATTCTATTAGCCCAAAATTAATGAAGAAAAAAATATTTTTGATAATACTTTTAACAATAATTATCTTTGTTGGTAGAAATATTTCAAGAATAAATAAAGAGCACCATATATACAATTACAGCATTCTTAATAATGCCTTTTATTCAGATGACCAACAAAATTTAAAAATTTATAATAGTATTAAGCAACTTCACAAATGTCTCATAGAAGATAAGTCTAGCATATGCAAAAACACTAAAATTAAAGTTAAATTTTTAAATAATAGTTATATTTATTATAGACATACAAAATGAGCAATTTATTTAACATAATTATTAAGATAATAGATTTTTTTTATCAGAAAAAAATAATAAATTTTTTTAAGAAAAATATAACCACTGAATACAAAGTTTTAATAGATGTAGGGGCACATAAAGGAGAAACCGTATCTAACTTTCTTAAAAACTTTAAAATTAAAAATACATACTCTTTTGAGGCAAGTGCAGCTACCTACCAAAGTCTTATGAAAAATATAAAAAAATTAAAAGATAGATATAAAGATACTAATATTGAGATATTCAATGAGGCAGTAGGAGATTCAAATGAAAAAAAAATATTTAATGAATTGCCAGATAGTAACTCATCAACATTTAACTTAATTGATCAAACCTCATCTTATTTTAAAAGAAAAAATAAAATAATGTCATTTTTTTTTAAAAAAGAATTTATTATTAAAAAAAATTATGTTCCTCAAATTAAACTCTCAGATTTTATTGAAAAAAAAAATATAATTAATATTGATATATTAAAGATTGATACAGAGGGTTATGAGTATGAAGTTTTAAAGGGGCTTGAGGAAAATATTCAACTAGTAAATTTTGTATATTTTGAGCATCACTATGACAATATGATAAAAAAAAACTATAAATTTTCAGAAATACACAATCTTTTATCAATAAATGGATTTTATAGAGTTTTTAAAATTAAAATGCCACTAAGAAAATCTTTTGACTATATCTATAGAAAAAAAAATATATAAATAAATCAATGAAAAAAAAAATTGCACTTATCTTTGGAGTTACTGGTCAGGATGGTTCATATTTATCTGAATTTTTAATTAAAAAAGGTTACTTAGTCCATGGTGTTAAAAGAAGATCTTCGTCATTTAATACAGGTCGAATAGACCATATTTACCAAGAACCCTTTGATAGAAAAAGAAATTTTTTTCTACATTATGGAGATGTTACGGACGCCATATCTGTATCATCTATAATAAAAAAAATTAAACCAAATGAAATATATAACTTGGCAGCTCAATCACATGTTTCAGTTTCTTTTGAAGTTCCCGAATATACTGCTAATGCAGACGCAATTGGTGCCCTAAGAATTCTTGAAGCAATAAAATTTCATGGATATGAAAAATTAACTAAGTTTTATCAAGCTGGAACATCTGAAATGTTTGGAAAAGTTCAGGAAGTTCCTCAAGATGAAAACACTCCATTCTACCCCAGGAGTCCTTACGGTGTTGCAAAAGTCTATGCACACTGGATAACTATAAATTATAGAGAGGCATATAATATTTTTGCTTGTAACGGAATATTATTTAACCACGAAAGCCCGAGAAGAGGAGAAACCTTTGTTACAAGAAAAATTGTAATTGCTTTATGTAAAATTAAAAATGGACTTCATGACAGGTTATATTTAGGAAATATAGATGCAAAACGTGATTGGGGACATGCCAAAGATTATGTGGAAGCGATGTGGAAGATGCTTCAAAAGAAATCTCCAAATGATTATGTAATTGCTACAGGAAAACAATTTTCTGTTAAACAATTTGTTAACCTTGTTTTAAATGAACTTAATATTAAATTTTACTGGAAGGGTAAAGGAATAGATTCTAAATGCTATACTAAAGATGGAAAATGCATCGTTGCATGTGATAAAGAATATTACCGACCTTTGGAAGTAGATACCTTACTGGGAAATTCAAAAAAAGCAAAAAAAGAATTAAATTGGAAAGCAAAAACAAATATTCAAGAACTAGTGAAAGACATGATTAGCTCTGAATTAAAAAATTATAAATGATAATGAATCTTAAATCAAAGATTTATGTTGCTGGACATAGAGGTTTGGTTGGTTCAGCAATTCTACAAGAATTGAAAAAAAAAGGTTTTAAAAAAATAATAATAGCAGACAGGAAAAGATTAGATTTAACAAACCAAATAGAAGTTTTAAGATTTTTAAAAAAAAAAAAGCCTAATTTTATTTTTATAGCAGCGGCTATGGTTGGAGGCATATACTCCAATAAAAAGTATAAGGGTCAGTTTATATATGAAAATTTAATGATACAAACTAACTTAATTCACTCTGCTTTTTTATGTAAAATAAAAAACTTAATTTTTTTAGGCTCAAGCTGCATATATCCAAAAAAAAGCAAGCAACCTATCAAAGAAGAGTATCTATTAAATGGTAAACTTGAAGAGACAAATGATGCTTATGCAGTTGCAAAAATTGCAGGCATTAAAATGTGCGAAAGTTACAATGAGCAATATAGAACAAATTATAAGTGTTTAATGCCTACAAATATATTTGGTCCAAATGATAATTATCATACTTTAAATTCTCATTTTATCCCATCTTTAATCAAAAAAATACATGCATTAAAAATTAAAAATAAAAAAATTTTGACACTATGGGGAAATGGAAAAGCTAAAAGAGAAATTCTATATGTTGAAGAATTAGCTAAAGCTTGCATTTATTTTATGAATAAAAAAACAAACCATTCAATAATAAATATTGGTAGTGGAAAAGATTATTCAATAAAAGAATATGCAAAAATAATATTAGAAATAATAATTCCTAATAAAAAAGTAAATATTAAGTATGATCATTCCAAACCCAATGGCACACTTAGAAAAGTGCTCGATATTTCTCTTGCTAAAAAATATGGTTGGCAGTCAAAAATTGACTTAAAAAATCAAATTCTTGAAACCTATAAGTCTTTTTTGAATACAAATTATAGAAAAACTTAAAACATGAAAAATATCATAGTCGTAACAGGTGGGGCAGGATTTATAGGTTCAAATTTAATTGAGTTGTTAATAAAAAAGACAAAATTTGATCTAATCAGCATTGATAATTATTCTTCTGGAAGTAAAAAAAATCATTTAGAAAATAAAAAAGTTAAATATATTAACTCCCATACCAAAAATATTTTAAAAATTTTGACCCCATATAAAAAAAAAATTAATGCAATTTTTCATTTTGGTGAATTTGCAAGAATATATCAAAGCTTTTCTAAAATGAATGAATGTATCGATTCTAATACTATAGGATCACATGAGGTATTTAATTTCTGTCTTTCAAATAAAATTAAACTAATCTATTCAGCAACATCTGCTAGTATTGGAAATAAAGGTAGAGATAAAAATTTATCACCATATGCATTTACAAAAGCAAAAAATTTAGAAATGTTAGAAAATTTAAAACATTGGTATAATCTCAAGTCAGAAGTAATCTATTTTTATAATGTCTATGGACCTAAACAAATAAAAAAAGGAAGCATGGCTACTGTAATTGGTATATTTGAAGAACAGCTAAAAAATAAAAAACCTTTGACGGTTGTTAAGCCAGGAACGCAATCAAGAAGATTTACTCATGTTAATGATACAGTTGACACATGTTATTATGCTTGGAAAAAAAACAAATGTAGACATTACAGCATATCTCATAAAAAAAGTTATACGATACTTCAAGTAGCAAAAATGTTTAATTCACCAGTTAAACTACTTCCACATCGAAAAGGTGAACGATATGCCTCAGCATTAACCAGCATGAATTTGTCTAACAAAGTTTATAAGACATTTGGTAAAATTAGTCTTAAAAATTACATAAAAAACATAGTTAAAGATAATTAAAAGACTGTTAATTCTTTGTTTACAAATCATTTAAATTATATATAACACTCACGCCGGTGATTATTGCGAAGGGGTAATACCCGATCCCATTCCGAACTCGGAAGTCAAGCCCTTCAGCGCCAATGGTACTTTGTCTTAAGACACGGAAGAGTAGGACATTGCC
>Ga0115001_10000470_pt1 | contig 29409 bp, 13 predicted proteins | sample ArcticOcean_MG_C_12_FD_89869 | JGI IMG/M metagenome (GOLD analysis project Ga0115001, IMG submission 89869) | Marine microbial communities from western Arctic Ocean - ArcticOcean_MG_CB8_130 | ecosystem: Environmental > Aquatic > Marine > Oceanic | place: Arctic Ocean: Canada Basin | collected... | reverse complement strand
TTCATGTAAGAATACAAGGAGTGACTATAGTGAATGATTTTTTTAAAGATATAATAAAACAAACTGGTAATGAGTATGCAGCTCTAGTGAGTGATGGTGTAGAGGGAGCAGATGTCGGTGGGTTCATTGATACTGGTTCGTACATCTTTAATGCATTATTGAGTGGTTCTATTCATGGTGGATTACCATCTAATAAGATTACTGCAATTGCTGGTGAGTCTGCAACTGGAAAGACGTTCTTTGTCATGGGTATGGTTAAGAGTTTTCTTGACTCCAATCCAGAGGCTGGTTGTTTGTACTTTGAAAGTGAAAGTGCGATTACGAAACAAATGGTAATTGATAGAGGTATAGACCCCTCTAGAATGGTTATGATACCAGTCACTACTGTACAAGAGTTTCGTACACAGGCAATTAAAGTGTTAGATAGTTACCTTGCAAAGAAAGTAGAAGACAGACGCCCTATGATGATGTGTCTTGATAGTTTAGGTATGTTATCAACTACGAAAGAAGTTGAAGATACATCTGATGGAAAAGAAACAAGAGATATGACAAGAGCGCAAGTGTTGAAGGCTGCGTTTAGAGTACTGACTTTGAAACTAGGTCGTTGTGGTGTTCCTATGGTTGTGACTAATCACACATATGACTCTATGGGAAGTATGTTTCCCACAAAAGAAATGGGTGGTGGTTCTGGATTGAAGTATGCAGCTTCTTCTATTATCTTTTTATCTAAGAAGAAAGAGAAAGATGGTACAGAAGTTATTGGTAACATTGTGCATTGTAAGAATCATAAGTCGAGATTGACTATAGAGAATAAAATGGTTGATGTTCGTTTGTCTTATGAGAATGGACTTGATCGATATTATGGACTATTAGAACTTGCAGTCAAGTATGATATCTTTAAACAAGTATCTACAAGAATACAATTGCCTGATGGTAAGACTCAGTTCGGTAAAACTATTATTAATAATCCGACTGAATATTTTACTGAAGATGTAATGCAACAGATTGATGATGCAGCCGCAAAAGAATTTAAGTATGGAGGACATATTGAAGAAACAGAATCCACCGAATAGAAAAGATTTTAGAAAGAGTTGTAGTTATTATTATGTAACATTACTACTCTTACTGTCTGTTGTTTTTCTAAGTGGTTGTATAACCACTATGCCGTCTTCAATAGAGGTTGCAGCTCATGGAGTAAAGACTGTATATAATAAGTGTTCAGACCTTGACAGATGGAATTGTTTGTGGTATGATGATAAGTATTAAAATGAAAGTAGTCGATAACCTTTATGGTTACAAGTATCGTGTAAGATGTGAAAAGATTATATTATGATAAGTAGACTAGCACCTTGAGTGCAGCCGCAATAGACTTGAAGAACTACTAGAATTTTAATAACGAAAAGATAAAACAATAATGCGAGTATAGTATAATGGTATTATTACTGATTTCCAATCAGTTGAAGTGGGTTCGATTCCTACTACTCGCTCCACATAAATCACTTGGTAACATTTTAAAACTTATATATACTTTCTCCAACCAATAAAGGAGAATCAATCTGGTCAAATATAGAGTTTGCTCTAAGCAAGTTCTTCACAAAGATTTGAAGTTAGTTGATGCCAAAAAGGTACTTACCCAATTAAAAAATGATAGTGATAATGATGAAGAAGTTATTTACGAGCTAGAAAAATATACTGAACCTAAACCTAAAGTGTTGACAACAGTTTGGGTAGTAGATGAGGAACACCCAAATCTAAAAACATCCATACGAAAAAAGATATAGTTACTCCTTATAAATAACACAGTAAGGAGTCTAACTATGTCTGAAAATTATTTTATGGGTCTTGATGGCTTTGTCTGGTTTACTGGAGTCGTAGAAGATCGTAATGATCCAGATGCTTTGGGGCGTGTTCGTGTTCGTTGTCTTGGATTTCATACAGAAGATTTAATTGACTTACCTACAAACAAGTTGCCGTGGGCTCATGTCATGCACCCAGTTACAGATCCATCTATGCAAGGGTTAGGAAACAGTCCTTCTTTTCTTGTTGAAGGTAGTTGGGTAATTGGTTTCTTTCGAGATGCAGTTGAAAAACAACAACCTATAATTATGGGTAGTCTGCCTGGAATATCATCAAAAGAACATGACCCAACAAAAGGTTTTAGTGATCCTCGTGGCCCTACTGCAACTCAAGATGAGTATGCTGGTACTCCAATATATGGCCCATATCCAGTAGATGGTATTGAATATCAACTTTCCTCTGGACACGATTTTGGCGAGTCTGATACAAGTAAACTCGCACAAGGCGAATATTCGGAAAGTCATAACTCACTTATTGCAAGACGAGAAAACAGACAAACAGAAATACCAATCGCAACACAACCATATCTTTCTACAGTATCAGACGAAGCAGTTCAAGAAACTCGTAATACGTTTGATGAACCACACCCAAAAGATATTGATTTTAATTTAGAAGATTCAGATACCTATGGAGATTATGTTTCTGGAAAGTATCCTTACAATCATGTATTTGAATCTGAGTCTGGACACATCACAGAAGTAGATGATACACCAAATGGAGAAAGAACATTTCGAGAACATACTTCTGGAACATATGAAGAAGTAATTGCAGATGGAACTAAGACAGTTAAAGTTGTTGGGGATAACTATGAAATTATTGCTGGTGGATCTAACGTCTATGTAAGTGGTGCAGTTAATCTCACAATCGGTGGAGATGTTAGACATCTTGTAAAAGGTAATTATCATTTAGAGGTAGAGGGAAATTATACACAAAAGATACATAAAAATATGAGAACAAAGATTGGTGCTGGAGAAATAGGTGGAAATCTTGAAGAAGAAATAAACGGAACTCATTCATTTAATATTACGGAAGCAGTTAAAGGTCGCATTGGTGCAGATGTCAACGTAACCACAGAGGGTAATGAACAAAGAATTAATAATGGAAAATTTATATTAAGTGCAAAGAGTGATATAACTGCAATTACAACTGGTGGAACAATTCGTCTAAATGCAAACAACAGTATCTATGCTTCGTGTACTTCTGGTATAATGGCACTAAGTTCTGGTACAACATTGTTTATGAAGTCTGCATCACTTATGACGATTGCATCTGAAACATCAATTGATATGGATGCAACAACACTTATTGACGTTACTGCACTTACTGTTGATATAAATGGTGGCACACTTATTGATATTACCGCACCAACTGTTGATATAAATGGTTCAACAGCGATTAACTTGAATTAGGGAAATTTATGGCAGGTATATGTAGAAATGGAACAGACTCTGCTGGAGGAGCTTTAATTGCATCACAATCTACAGTATTTGCAAATGGAGCTGCAGTAGTAGTTCATGGCGATTCAGTTACAAATCATGCACCACCAATAATTCATGCTGCACCAACTATGATTGCTGGTTCTTTTAAAGTTTTTATTGGAGGTGTTGCAGTTTGTAATGCTGGAGATTTAGCCACTTGTGGACATGCTGCAAGCGGTTCATCAGATATAAGTGTAGGTGATTCTGGAGTTTCTCAAGTAATAGAATGGGGTGATCTTGTTGTAATAGATGAAATAACTGGCGAGGAGACAACTCAAGTAAATGTAGAAATTGGATTTATCGATCAAAATATTGATACTGTTCTTGGAGTTAATGCTGTGTTACGTCATACTTTTAAAAAACCTACATCAACAACTACCACACCATCTTCTACTGAAACAACAACTACCACAACATCAAGTGTATCAACTACACCACAGTCGGTGTATTAATATGTCACACCCAAGAACAAGCGAAAAATTAACTGGATATCCTTCATCTATAAAAATTTCTGGTAACTATGTTATTATTGGTGCTAATGCTGGAGTTCTTAATTATGATAGCATTATACCTGATACTGTATATATCTATAATGTTACTACTGGAAAATTAGTCCACACAATACAAAATCCAAACGATTATAATCTTGCTGATGGAAACTCGTTCTTTATGCATGTAGAAAATACAAGAAGTGGACTACCTCCCAGACTCATTGAAGAAGAGGCGTTGACAATCTTAACACCTGCTATGAGAGATGATTTCGGTTTATCAGTTGGAATATTTGGCAATAATGCTATTGTCGGAGCTCCAGCTGAAGATATTTCTCCACACGGCATTCCACAATATGGTGAATCAGTAGTAGGTATAATTGCTGAGAGTTTTGAAGATTCAAATTGGTTTGTCAATTATAATCGTAATGATCTTGTTATGGAAAGATTGACTACATTAAAATTTTATTATACTGAAGAAGAATACGAAGAATACAGGGGCCCTTTAACTAATATGAGAAAACAACAATGGATGATTAATGGGCAAGGTGTTCGTGTTGTGGGCTTCCCCCTGACATCCTATGTTACTGATGATGGTGTTATTCAATCTCAAAGACCAGCCGTAATTCAATCAGTTCAAGGTAGAAATGGTGCAAGTGGTGATTGGTTTGATCTTAATTTTGGAGAAGACTATTATTACAGACAAGACTACTTCAATTCCTATTGGGGTGGATTTGAAATCCTAAAAATTTTATTCAGCCCATCAGTAAATAGTTGGCCCGGCGGGGCCTCCTCTGTTCCACAATTTAATCAGAAGGGTCAAGACTTTACAGCAGTAAAGATAACTTATGCTTATAGAATGGAGACTTCTGCTGGTGCAGATGTCGGTAGAGTATATTCCTATAATGTTACTACTGGAAAATTAGTCCACACAATACAAAATCCAAACCCAACTATTAGCAAAAATTTTGGAAAAAATCTTTCAATATCTGGTAACTATTTTATTGCCACTACTAACGGATTTGGACTAAATGCCACTAGTTATCAAGGCGATTTAATACATATTATGAAAGCTTCTACAGAGAATTTTAAAATTGTTAGTGAAGATGGTAAATTTTTAATAACAGAACCATCCCAAATTATAACAATTACAAATTCTATACCTCGAAATAGTAGCGATAGTCAAATTTATGCAGGAATCTATTCTAATGTAGTGCCAGGATTGCCAGGAGATGGAATTGAAGTTACAGTAACATCTAATTCAGTTACAAGTTCAGTTCAGACAGGAACGAATTTTAGGCTTACACAGACTGGTAACAATGTCGAGCCTGTTGTTGTATTTAAGTTATCGCAATCTGGTACAAATATTGGTTTAAACCTTCCTCGATCAGATGTGCCTCTTCCTTATAGTGGATTATATGACGCTATAGACACAAATCTTGTAAATGCTGGAGCCACTAATGTAAGTACAAGTGGTGTACCAACTATGGTGACAAATTTTACCACTTCTAGTGTATTTACATCAAATCCTGGCACAACAATAACTTTTACTGGCATATTTCTTTTACAAAACCAACATGCGACACCACTAGGCACAAATACTGCTGCTACTTATGTATCAGGTGTATTTGAAAATCAAACAACAACGTCATCAACAGCAGTTGCAGTTAATAAAACAGGAAATACTATTATTGTAAACGGAGTGGAATATGCAGATAATGCTGAAATAGGCATTATAGGTGAGAATGCCAGTGGCGCCACTACAACTTGGACAGTTCCACCAGTTACAATTTCGACTCTAGGTTATGCAGAAACTACAGAAGATTTATCTTATATTTTAAATCAACAATTTACAGATTCACTTTCTACTCTAGGCGGAGCATTAGTACATACAATAACTCCACCAGAATCAGTATTAGGTGGATTCATATCCGCTGAAATGTCTAGTAATTATATTATTACTAGATTAAGGATTCCAAACCCAAATAATAGTCTGGGCAATAATAGACAAACAGGTTATTATGTACAGATATACAAAACTACAACTGGTGATTGGACAGATACCGAACTATTGCATACAATAAACCAAGATGAACAACATGAAAATGGTGAATATGGTTACGCATTAGCAATTTCAAATGATTATTTTGTTGTTGGTGATTATCGTGCAATGAAAGTCTTTGACAAGACTTCTAGGCAGGCACTCGTGAACTCAACCGACTGGCGTTACGGAAATGGTTCTGGTAAGGTATTTGTTTATGACACTATTACTGGAAATCTACTTCATACATTAACAAATCCTAACGATAGTCGTAATGCGCTCTTTGGATTTAAAGTTGCAATATCTGGTAAATATATTATCGTTAGCGCTCCTGATGAATATGGTATTGATTTTAGAGCGTCTATTGTTGGAATATATGATACAGAAGAAGAATTACTTTCTAGATCAAAAGAACCTCGTACTGTATATAATAAAGGTATTGTATATGTTTATGATGCAACTACTGGAGAACTAGTTGAAAATATAGAAAATAGAACTTCAATTGGAAGTGGTAGATTAGAAAAGTTTGGCAGTAATCTTGCAATAGATGGTAGAAATGTGTTAATTGCAATTCGTCAGCAACAAAACTCTGCATATGCAGAGCCTCGTGTTGATCTTTTTGGTATATAGAATAAACAAATAACTTTAACTAAATTAATTTTTAATATAATTGGAGAATAAATAATGGCAGATTTTAAAACCCCAAATCTTTGTGGTGCAAGTGAAGCACTTAATAATGCCTCATCTAAGATAGAAAATTTAATAAATGAAATTGATTTAAAAATAGATTCAGTTGCATCAGAAGCTGCAGCTGCATTTAATAATAAATTGAATGAAGTTAAAGCAGGACTTGATGGACTTGCAATAGATATTCCCAAACTACCAGCAGTTAATTTTCAATCAGAAATAACAAATCTTATTAATAATGTGGATAAAACAACTGCACAAGGTTTTGCAGAATTTACTTCTAAACTTGCAGAAATTGAAAAAGACTTTGGTGATGTGCTTACAGAAAAAGGACTATCTATAGATAAACTTATTACAGATGCAACAACAAAACTAGGTGGTGGTGGAAATCTTTGCGACCTTGTTCCCAATTTAGAAATACCAGCTGGTAATAGTGGAACTGGTGTAACCACAGAAGAAAAAGAAGAAAGAGGTTCTGGCACTTCAATTACAATATCTGAAACTCCAAAAGAAATTATATCACTACAAGGCAAGAGGGCTGGTACAAGTTTTTTTGGAAATGTAACTTACAAACAATCTGGCAAAACATTGACAACAACACAAATAGATAATGATAATAATTTAGTTAGTTATACTGAACTAAAAGTAAAATATATAATATCACTTATAAAAGAAAAACCTATTGCTGCAAAACAAGCAGCTGCTCCAGCAGAGACAGAAGAAGTTTCTATTGTTATAAGAAATTTGAGTGTAGAAACTAAAAAGACAGAACTTAAATCAAAAGTTGAAGCTGTAAAATCTGGAAACTCATTTACTTCTACTACTAAAAGTACACCTATATTTACACCAACTGGAAAGACAATTAAAGCAACTACATCAAAAGATGCAGTCACTACAAATGAAAATGGCGAAAAGGTTAGATCAACTAAATCTGCTGATGGTATTGCTGGAAAATATAAAAGTGTGTTAGAAGTTTTTTGGAGTGCATCAGAATTTGATAGGTATAAGAGTGGACTTGCTGATAAATTCAAGAAGGGAAAGGGCCCAAGCTTAATTTCACTTGATGGAAATTCAGATTGGGAATTTTACATATTACCTTTAAAACATGAACCAGTTGAAATAAAAAAAATTATGTGGGCTCAATGGACATTAAAATCTGCTGGTTCTGGTATAGGAAGTGGAGATGGTTTAGTAGCAAAAATGGAAAAAACAAATCCACTCAATCCGAATAATCTTGCAATTGTAAACTCTCCAAGTGTTCTTAAAGGTAAAACTTTAGATTTTGGGCCCAACGCTGGATCAACTAATTTAAAGTTACCAATAGGCAAACCATTATATATTGCAGTCAGATACAACATTCTTGATACTACTGACTCAAACTATATATCAGCTGATATAGGAACTAGTAGGACAGTTGAAATCACAGAGGAATTTTATACTTCTTCATTACCATCTAGTGTAGACATAGATATTGAAGGATTTAAATTAATTGAAAAAGGGAATGATTTAAATTTAAAACACATACCAACTTCTATAGTTGAAATAAATGCTAGAGAATATCTTTCAAATGGTAAAGATTATAATCAATTTATTTTTCAAGAAGGTCAATTAAAAGGAAGTGGTGTTAATAATATTATTCCTGCTTTAGTACCCCCAAAGAATTTAAGTTTAATTCCAAAAAGTACTGAAGGTGGTAATCCAAATAATATTAATATTGTTATAATTGTATATAATTATTTAGAAAAAATAGACCCATCAGTTAAGGGTTAATCGTTATAAATAAAAGATAAATTAGGAGTCCATTAACATGGTACAACACTATACTCAATCACAGAATAATATTACTAAAAATATTAGAGAACATATAGGACTAGTAAATATTCGTGATGAGAATCGTTCTAATAGTGATGCTTTGGGTAAAATAGTTTGGTTAATGGGTCATTCTGATCATCACAATATTTATAGAGTTAATGATTTATTTGAATTAATTATCCCACCAATAGCATGTCAACAATTTCGTATTTGGGAAGGGAAATCTCACCCAGATGGGTTTATGACTTGGGCTTGGTTGAGTGATGAAGCTACAGAAGAATATGAAAAAGGTAACAAAATGGTAAATAGACATGATTTTTCTGGTGGTAATAATCTATGGATTGTAGATATGGTAATGCCCTTTAATAATTCAAAAACTTTACTAAGTGATGGTAAGCAATATTTGACTAATCTTTATGGTAAAGGTACAGTTCTTAGAGGCAGAAGAACTAAAAACAACTTATTTAAAAAGGTGATTTTGTAATGGGTTCAGGAATAGGTTATGCAGTACCATCAGCTGATGGCGGCTCAGCTGAGTATAATGATGTTTCCGAGTCTTCCCAATCCGATCAAGAATCAACAGAACAAGAAACATCTGTCAGTTCTAACCAAAGTGTGATTGCATCTTCTAGTAATTATATTGCTATTCAATATAGTGGATCTACAGGTGTAGATCCAAGCTCTCCATCAGCTGATCCTGGGCCAGCAGGGGGAGATGGAGATGGAGATGGTGGAGCTAGCGATAGTGATGGTGGAGAAAGTTATGAAAATTTCTTTACCACAGGTTCTGGTGGAAGCACATATGTTAAAACCCCAGTAAGTCCATATTATAATGAAGGCGATAGTGATGATGGGCCAGGAGATAGTGGTGGAGATGGTGGTTTTTTTGGCGGAGAAGATTATTATACCAAAGGAGGATCATATACTGAATCTCCAATAACTCCAAATTATGGAGATGATGGGCCAGCAGGGGGAGATGGAGATAGTGGAGCTAGCGATAGTGGTGGATCCGGCAATATCGATAGTTATGGAGAATTCTATATATTGTCTAGCAGTGCTTCAAGTGCTTCAACCACTTCACCTTATAGTGCAGATACAAATTCTGATGGAAATGGTGAAACTAGCGATAGTGCTTTCAATCGCCGATTATCTGGTTTTGCACCGCCGCCACCTTTAGCAATTGTTTTAACACCAACACAAGCATTAAAACAATCAACAGCACAACAAACAACTAAGACAGTTACTTTATCAGATGCTACAGCTGCAGTATCACCTAACCCACAAAACTTTGATGCTCAATCAAACAACAATAATGGTAGGAGCAGTAGAAAATATACAGACTTAGATTTATTCTTTACTAAGAAAATTCATAGTTCTGATGTAAATATATTAACAGATATAGAATCTGTTAAGCGTTCTGTTCGTAATCTTGTCCTACTAAATACTTACGAGAAACCTTTTCATCCAGAAATTTCATCTGGTGTTAGAGGTATGTTATTTGAATTAATGACTCCAGTAACAGCAGTCATTCTTTCTAAACAAATAGAAGATGTGATTATTAACTTTGAACCAAGAGTGCGACTCGTTGGTGTTCGTACTACACCAGACTTAGACAAAAACGCATATGAAGTTAGTATAGAATTTTATGTTGTAAATACACCAACAGAGTTAGTTGAACTAACCTTATTTTTAGAGAGATTACGATAATGGCCGTAAACAACAGAAACCTTAGAGTTACAGAACTTGACTTTGATAATATTAAAAATAATTTAAAAACTTTTTTTAAAGGACAATCTCAATTTAAAGATTATGATTTTGAAGGTTCTGGTTTAAATATTCTTTTAGATACTCTTGCTTATAATACACACTATCTTGCTTTTAATGCTAACATGGTTGCTAATGAAATGTTCTTAGATAGTGCGAGCTTGCGTTCTAGTGTGGTATCTCATGCAAAAACTTTAGGATATGACGTTAGTTCTCCAAGAGCTCCAAGAGCATTAATAAATGTCATATTATCAACAGATGCAAATTATAAAACAATGCCAGCTGGTACTTCTTTTTCAACAACTATTGACGGAACAAATTATCGGTTTGTAACTGTACGAGATACTACCTCTGTTAATAGTGGAGGTAATATTACTTTTAATAATGTTGTTGTTTTTGAGGGAACTTACATAACTTCAAAATATATTGTAGATACTTCTGATATAGATCAGAAATTTATACTTACTGATCCACGAGCAGATACATCTACTCTTACTGTTAAAGTTCAAAATTCCACAACAGATGCAACAACTAGATTTTTTCAACAAGCAACAGACATAACTCAAGTAACTCGAAATTCTAATGTTTATTTTATACAAGAGATTAGTGCTGGAAAATTTGAAGTATACTTTGGAGATGGAATTATAAGTAAAAGTGTTTCTGATGGAAACATAATTCAATTAGAATATGTTGTTACAAATAAAGGTGAATCAAACGGAGCAAATAATTTTTCCTCACCATCTTCAATAGATGGTGTTACTAATATTACTGTTACAACTGTGTCAGCTGCAGTTGGTGGTGCTGAAGCAGAAAGTATTCAGTCAATAAAATTAAATGCTCCACTTGATTATGCATCTCAAGGTCGTGCAGTTACAACAAAAGATTATGAAGTGTTTGTAAGAAAATTATATAGGAACACACAAGCTATTTCAGTTTGGGGTGGAGAAGATGGAAGTTATGATCCGGCAACTGGAGTAAGTTCGACACCAGAGTATGGTAAAGTTTTTATTTCAATCAAATCTTCAACTGGAGTTAATTTAACTTCTCTACAAAAATCAAATTTAGTAGCCGCACTTACTCCTTATAAGGTTGTATCTATAATTCCAGTAATTGTTGATGCAGAAATCACAAGTCTTATACTTGATATTAATATAATATTTAATACTAATATAACAAATTCTACTAATGACGAAATATCAACAAAAGTTTATAACACAGTTTCAAAATATTCTAATTCATTTTTAGAAACATTTAATGCACCATTTAGACACTCAAGATTATTGGGATTAATTGATAATACAGATAATTCAATATTAAATAGTGTTGCAACTGTTACATTGGCGAAATATATCACACCCTCATTATCAACTTTAACGGATTATAAAATAAATTTTAATAATACATTTTATAATCCACATTCTGGACACAATGCATCTGCTGGTGGTATTATTACATCTACTGGATTTTATTTAAATAATGTAACAACCATTGAATATTTTTTTGATGATGATGGTTTTGGTAATCTTAGACTTTATTATATATCCTCTAATACAAAAACATATATTAATAACACAGTTGGTGTAGTTGATTATATAAATGGTTTGATTAATATTAATAAAATTATTATAACTGGAGTAGCTGGTGTTAATAATAAATTCTCAAGACGAATTCGTATAATGGCAATACCAAACTCTTATGATATAAGTCCAGTAAGAAATCAAATTCTTGAAATTGATATATTAAATACAACTATACGGGCAAATGGTGATTTAACGACTTCAACTGGAGTTGGTTATTCTACCACAACAACTAATACTGGAATAACTACAACAACAGTAACGAACCCATCATCTAATCCTACAACTACAGTATCAACAGCATCATCAAGTTCTTCATCAAGTTCTTCATCAAGTTCTTCATCATCAAGTTCTGGATATTAAAAAATGGCAGACAAGAAATCAAAATTTCTAACGAAAATATCTCCTCTTATTGAAGGTCAAGTGCCTGACTTTGTTCAGGCCGACCACCCAGTATTCGTAGACTTTGTTAGAGATTATTTTAAATTTTTAGAAGCTGGTCGTTTAACTGTAAGAGTTGTAATTAATTATATTGCAACAGAAAATGCTATATCTACATACGTCATAAATGAACAAACTCGCTCTAGAATTGTTTCTGAAACTGGAAATGGTACAACTGGAATGTTTACTGTTGGTGAGACAATTACTGGTAAAACATCAAAAGCAACTGCAAAAATTCTTGTAGAAGATTCTAAAAATACTTATCTTTATATTACTGGACAACAACTATTTCAAACTGGTGAAACAATTACTGGTGAAACATCAAAAGCAGCTGCAATCGTTTATGAGTATCGTGGAAATCCAATTCAAAATATTCAACAGATGTTAGAGTACGCTGATGTAGATAATACTCTTTATGATTTCTTAGACAATATGCGTGATCAGTTTATGGTTTCAATTCCAAATACTCTAGCAGATGGTGTTAATAAAAGAGATGTAATTAAAAATATTAAAAATTTATACACTACTAAAGGAACGTCTGAAGGTCATAAACTTTTTATGCGTATTCTACTTGGTGAAACAGCTGAAATATTTTATCCTAATACTAATATGCTTAGGGTTTCTGATGCTACATGGAAACAAAAAACAATTATACGTGTGGTGCCTTTTATTGGAACTAGTGGACTAGAATGTATAAATGAAATCATTACTGGGAAATCTTCTCTTGCAAAAGCAATTGTAGTTAATTCACAGGTTGTGACACAAGGAGCTAATTCTGTAACTGAATTTGAAATTGATAATATAGTTGGAACTTTTATAGATGGAGAAATTATTACTGGATTTTCATTTAGTAAAAATATTATAGTTTCCTTTACAATAAAAGAAATAATTTCATCAACTAAACTTTTTAATAATGGACTTCTTTATGCAGATGGAGAAGTCGTTGAAGTTGAACCTATTGGAAATTCAAACGCATCAATAGTTGTTGATGGTATTAAAACTGGTTCTGTAAGTAAAGTGATTGTTGAAGATGATGGTTCTCTATATGAAGTTGATGACGTAGTTACTTTCACAAATACTGCAAATTTAGATTTCAATGCAAATGCAGCTACTGGTTTTGTATCTATGGTTGGTGGTGGAGTTCAACTTGAAACTGGAACATTAGATGATTCTACTTTAACTGATGATGCATTACTTTTAGAAGAATTTACAAACGATACACTAGAACTATTTTCAATCCAAATAGAACAACCAACAACTAGAATATTTGTTGGAGATTCATTAACTAAAATTTTTCCTATTACCACTATTGCTGCAGAATATGGTTCAAATGCTGAGAATATATCAACAGAAACAGATGGTTTATTATATCAAGAAAATAATAGTATTAATATATTTGATACATTACAAGTTAAGATTAACGAAACAAAAATAGATGCTATTGCAAAAGATGGAACAGTAACTTGGGTTGCATCTGGAAGTGAAATTACCTTTACTATTGCTCCTGCATTAGGAGATATTATACGTCTTTCTCCTACTGAAAATGAACATATATCTATTGATAGCATTGATGGTTCTGGTGCATTTACTAATCATAAAATAAAAACAAACACAGTTATAGAAAAATCAGATACTTATGATGTATTAGATAAAAAATTTGTTTTAGAATATGAAACATTTAACAATCTTAGTGTTCCAGCAGAGGCAGGAACAATACAAAAAATCTTTGTAAATCAAAATAGTGGTTATATAGAATTACCTACTGTAACTGTAACTTCTCTTTCTGGAACTGGTGCAAAACTTGCTGCAACTACTACAGATATTGGTTCAGTTAAATCTTTAAAGATTGCAGACCCAGGCTTTGATTATGACAAAGATAATCCACCAGCTGTTACAGGAACAGCTCACTTTGTTGTCAAAGATGTATCTGGAACTTTTGTTGTTAATAACAATTTAACTTCTCATACTGGAACAGTTAAGGGTTGGAATAGTACAACTCAAATTCTTGACACAACTTTTGAAAATGTTATAAGATTTGAACAAGAACAAGACGGAATTTTTAATGAGGGTATTCAGCTTGAAACAGGAATGTTAACGTCTACACCATTTAGTGTTTTAGCAGAAGATGAACAAGACTTTGAACCATATGGCGAAGGCGATGATTTTATATTAGATGGAACTGGAATATTTACTCCACCTTCACGAACATTTTACCATAAGGTTCGTGTTGGTAGAAATGCAGACGATACTGCAAACATATTTTATATCAATGATGTATCACAACCAGTTTTAACTTTATATTCTGGTGACACACATTATTTTGATTTATCTAACAGTACACTTTATAATAATGATTTATTATTAAGTCATCCATTTAAATTTTCTGAAACTTCTGATGGCACCCATAATGGTGGTTTTGAACTCACATCAAAAGTTGTTGCAACTGGAATAGTTAAAAATGCTGACGGGCCAAGGTTTAAAATTGTTAGTGAAGATGGTGTTAATTTCTTAACAACAGAAAATTCATCAATTAATTTAGTTCCGTCATATATTTTAAATGAAACATCAAAAGTTTCACCCCCAAATGTAGTTGTTAATTTAGAAACTGTTACAGGAACAATTAAAGTAGGACAAGTTGTTACTGTAACACAACAAGTGTTTGCTGGGTCTCAAAGCCAAAATTTAGAAAATATTTTTAATTTTTTATTAGATGCAGATTATAATAGGAAAAATTATGCAGATGGAACATTGACTGTTACATCTATCATATCCCCAACATCATTTACTGTTAGTGAACCAGTTAGTAGTTTTAATAATGTGTCTTTAAGTTTTACTGGTGGAGTTACAACTTCTGCAGCATCAGTTGATGTTGGAACAGCTGGTGCATTTCTACAAATTATTATTCCATATGATATTGGGGAACTTAATTATTATTGTAGTAATCATTCTGGTATGGGAAATATCGCATACACACCAACTTATGAAACTACTGTGGTTGATGAGGGTGGAAGTATTATACTTGACTCAACTAAAGAAGGCCCAAATGTTTCACTCATATTAGTAGAAGATGTGTCTTTCAAAATTGTTAGTGAAGAAGGAAAAGTTTTTACTCCTTATATTGATGCAAAAATTATTGCTGAGGGATCAAGTTTTTCAGATTTTACTGCTGGATATCTTACAACAGAAACAGATGGTTTTTTATACCAAGAAAATATTCTTCACTCCACTACATTTATTGAACGCTCTGATGGAGATGTTATAGCATTAGAAACATCATCAAACAATTCACCTGCTCATATTATAAATGAACAATTTGAATTATCTCCTAATATTAAATTAGAAGAACTAAATTTTAACGAAGAAGGTGTTGTTATACTAGAAACTGCCTCTCAAATTGGGAATGATATTGGGGGTAGTGTAATTTGTGAAATTGGCATAGATAACATAATTAGTAGGAACAATAGTAATTCTGTTCATTTGGGTAAACATCTTGTCTTAGAAGACGATAGTGGAGATATACATCAAGAACAAAGTATTGACGGAATATTTGAAGATGTTGGTGATAAACTAAAATTAAACAGATATCACGAAAGAAATATAGGTACATCTATTTTTATTGAGGGAAATAATGTTTTAAAATTAGCTACTGAAGAATCTGGTGATGCTCTTATTTTAGAAAGAACAGATAGTACTGGTGCTTCACTTACTGGAAGTTCTGCTACAGGTGGTACAGATGCTCGTGATAAATTTCTTTTAGATGATGAAACTGGTAATGGAAAATTAACTTTAAATGCTTCAAGTAGTTCTCTGGATGATGTAGATGGACATATCATTAATCAAGAAGCAATAGATTTTTCTAAAAATAATGTTACTATCACGGATTCTGGTGGCGCATCTGGAACAATTATGCTTTCTAATATTGCTATTGGCGGAGCAGCTGCTGATGTGACTTTTACTGAAAAGGGTTCTTATTCTAATATTAATAGTAAACTTGGTGAAGATTTAATTCGTATACAAGACTCTTATTATTATCAAGATTATTCATACGAAGTTCAAATAGGACATTCTCTTAGTAGTTATATTGAAGAACTAAAGAAAGCAGTTCACCCTGCTGGTTACCAACCATTCGGTAAAGTTACACTTGCAACACTAGTGTCTGCAGCTGTTGGAATTACTAATACTGGATTATCTGGAGATAAGTTCTCATCAATACTTGGTTCTGTTCTTCAAACAATTTTTAGTCAAGTTATCCAGAGTAGACTACAAGTTCCTACCACAAATACTGCTGATGGTCAAGTTGCACTTGGAAGTCGTAATAATTCATTTATACAAGAAGATGGTGTGTTGCGTAATGATAAAATTTCTATGGATGGATTTGCTTTAGCGTCAGCGAATAATAATAACAGCACAGTTAACCAAAGACATCTTGGTGGCTTAGGAACAATTTATAATCCTAGATATGTTACTGCAAATGGAACTGATATTTCTGTAGGATTTAGAGTTGGTGGATATTTTGACCCAGACAATCTTAGTATTGTATCTGGTGACGTAACTGCATCAACATATTTATACATAAAAAATACCCCCACTGGCAAGTCAGTTTCGACTGGGCAAGTTTTAGAAACAGATAAAGAATCTATTAATAGCGGTTATGATAATGAAGATTTAATGTTTGATATAAATGGTAATAATATTTCAAAGTCATCACCAGATGCAAGTGTAACAATTATTAATGTTATAGAACAAGGCACTACTGATGCTAAAGTTGTCCTAAGTCAACCAATTACAATAGCTGAGAATACTTATTTAAGAGCTCAATCTAACATTTCATCTATAATAACAACTGAAGATGATTTACAAATAATAAGCGAATCATATGGTTCTCCACAAGTTACTTGGTTAATGCATCATATTTACAATTGGCAAGCATATAGTGGATTTGGTCAGTGGTTTGACTCTGATAGAGGACACTTTACTGACGAAAAAGTTTCTATGACAGTAAAAGACCCTACTATTCTTTCTATTGTTGATGCAAATAAAAATACTGGAATTTCAACTGATGGTTCATTAAAAATGTCTAATTCGGTAATTAGCAATTATTTCACCGGCAATCCTTTTACTGATGATAGTTATACATCACAGATAGATAATACAAATAATCCATTGTCTTATGGTGCAACAGGAATGGGGCCCATCACCAATTTCGTTTCAAGTAATTCTGATGGCCACTATCTTAGCACTTATTCAAATGATACTATTTGGTTGAGTGTGACGTTTGAACAACCAGTTTCTTTTATTGATGAACCAATATTAAGAGTAGCTTGGAGTACTGGTGAGAGTATAATATATGAAGATGATATTTTAGTTTCAGAGTTGTCTTTGGGTAGTATTTCTATTGGCCAAGATACATCTGCTAATTCTGGAGATAATATTGTAGTAAATTCTGGTGGTGGTATTTTACTTGAAGATGGTTTTAATATAACAGGAGAATCTTTACTTTGGGAAACTAATACAGAAACCTCTACTGATGATATAACTTTTGGAACAGGTGATGGTGGTGGTAGAATAATGTCAGAAAACTCACACGCAACTTCTGATAAGATGGATAGGGCCCTTGTGACAGAAAAAACTGTTGCAGTTGTGTCGAGCCCACTACCTATGTATGAAAATAATATTCTTCTTTATCTTGCAGATACACCTTTTGGAACTACAAATGGTAAAGGTGGAATTTCACTCGAAAGTGGAAGTGGTAATTTAACAGACAATGTTATTGCAGATGGACAACTACCCTTTGATGAGGGGTCTACGTTTCTAGTAACTAATACTGGAGACAATGTTCTTGTAGAACTTGGTGGAAGGGTATTATGTGAGGCTGGTGTGTATGCATTTCCTTTAGGATTTAGAGTAGACATTGCTGATAAAATTATTCTTGATTCAAATCATAATGATGAAACTATTACATTGGATAATATAGGAACATTTACGTTTCAAAATATTCGTAGAGTGGACAGAATTAATTTGAATGAAACAGTTGATAATTTGACTTGGGGTGGGGGCGAAGAAGAAGATAACATTTCTATAGAGATTTCTGGTAATATAATTTCAGAATCTGATGAACATCTTGCACTAGAAACTACAAAAAGAAATCGTTTTACTTTAGAACAATCTGGAAGTGTAATTGTAGAAAATTTTTCAACCTATTCTAATATTAGAAAAGTTGAAATTCAAGTTGAATCTGGCGGTGGTTTAGTTATAGGTAATGTTTCGGTTGAAGATGCAATCAATCCTTTAGAGCAAGTTAATATTAGATTAGAAGGTGATGAAGATGAAGAAGGTATTGTTATTATAGATGCAATTGAAAATGTAATTGATGGATCTATAATTGGTACAGGAGAGGGTTTAGTTACAGAAGAATTTTATTGGATAAGAAATCCAAAGGTGGTTATTTTAGAAGGAAATAATTCATTTTCATCTAAAGGTCATATACCTCTAAGTAATTACACACTAAATAGTACGAATGTTATTACAAAGGGTCATGTACGTTCAGCTGAAATATTGGTTAGAAGTGCATAAAAAAAATGGTGAAAAACTTTTGGTTTCTTACTAGAAAGAAAAATAAAGATAATTTAGATTTAGAAGGTATAAGATGTATAACCTACTAAAACTATTTGTATAAATAAGATAAAGGTGTAAAAAATGTCAGCAATCATTACAGAAAAATTTAGACAATATAATGCGAATAAGTTTTTTGAATCGTTCACAGGGACTCCTACAAATACTTGTTATATGTTTTTAGGAAAAGCAACTGCTTTCTCCTCAACAACAACTGGTGGTACAGATGCTTCTCCCCCAACTCCAGGCGACAGTCCACAACAAGAATTTCGTACATGGGATGCTATGTTGGGTGCAAAAAAAGTAGCATCAACAGATATTAAATATGCTGTTCCTCGTAGAAACTGGGTGAATGGTACAGTCTATGATATGTATAAACATAATTATTCATCATTAAATACTTCTACATCTGGTGCTTCAAATCTTTATGACTCATCTTTCTTCTTTTTAACTTCTGAATATAGACTTTATAAAGTGATTGATAATAATGGTGGAAGTGTATATAATGGTGCAGAACCTACATCAACTTCAACAGAACCTTTTGAGGCTGGTGGTTATGTTCTTAAATATATGATGACAATGACTGCATCAGACTTTGTAAAGCACGGAACAATAGATTTTATTCCAGTAACTTCAAATTCAACAGTTGCAGCTGCAGCCGTTGATGGTGCGATTGAAAGTGTTGTAGTATCAAGTGGTGCTGGTTATACAGATGGAACTTATTATACTGCTGTTTATGGAGATGGGTCAAATGCTGGAACATCTTCTGGGGCAATACTAAGACTTACAATATCTGGAGGATCAATCGTTTCTTTCGGTTTAACTGCTGGAACAGACACAACAGTCCATGTAGCTGGTTTTGGATATACATTTGGATATGTAAATTTAGGTTCTGATTATATATTCTCTGATGCTTCATTGTCATCAGCAACTAATATAGGTTCTGGTTCTAGTGGTGCAATAGATGTAATTATCAGTCCAGATGATGGACATGGTGCAAATGTAATTACTGAACTTGGCGCTCATTATATTATGATTTCAACATCATTTACACAAGCAGAGGGAGATGACTTTACAACTGGAAACGATTTTCGTTCAATAGGTTTAATTGTTGATCCAACAACTTATGGAACTACAACTGTTGCAACAGCATCAACTGCAAGACAAACTTATGTTACAAAATTAAATACGAATAGTGGAATATTTGTAGCTGACGAAGTAATTACACAGGTATCAACTGGTGCTGTTGGTAAAGTTCTGGAATGGGATAGTACTTTAAATTTACTTTATTACCAACAAGAAAGCTTCAAAGGTTTCGGTACTAATGCAACTACAGGAAACTATATTGCATTTAGTGGTACAAATCAAATAACTGGTTCAACCTCTGGTGCAACTGGAACTACTAGTGGAACTGCTTCAGAAGCAGTTACGCTTGCGAACAGTAACACACTTACATTAACAGCTGGATATGCAAATCCAGAACTTCAAGAATATAGTGGAGATATAATTTACTTGGAAAACAGAAAACCTATTCAACGAGCTTCTGACCAAACAGAAGACATAAAAATTATAATTGAGTTTTAAATATGGCACAGCTTACAAATCTAAACGTATCACCTTACTATGACGATTTTGATATAAAAGACAATTTCAATAGAGTTTTATTTCGGCCGGGCTTCGCAGTTCAGGCAAGAGAATTAACAACTCTCCAATCTATTCTTCAAGACCAGATTTCAATTCATGGTAAACACATGTTTAAAGAAGGAAGTGTTGTTATTCCTGGCCAGATGTCTTATACCGATAGTTATTGGGCTGTACGACTTGCACCAACATTCAATGGAGAAAATGTCAATCTGGAACAATTCGTAAACAAAACAACACCAGTTATATTAACTGGTTCTACTTCTGGTGTCAAGGCAAAAGTTATAAATTCCAAGCCAGCTTTTCAAGATAAACAAGGATATCCAAATCTTTATGTTCAGTTTATTGGTGTGGGTACAGACAACAAACGAAAAACATTTTTAAAAAATGAAAATATAACTGCTAGTACAATTATTACACATACCACAAGTTATAGTGTTGGAGTTGCATGTTGTCAAATTTCAGATAAAGGATTTAATAGTAGAAGGGGTTCTGCTGTTCTACTGGAAGAAGGTGTTTATTTTATTCGTGGACAATTTGTAAGATGTCAAGAATCAACTCTAGTATTGAGTGCTAATAGTAATACCGAGTCAAAGCGTATTGGTTTTTTAATTCAAGAAACTTTAGTAACACCAGAAGAAGATGCAACTCTGACTGATAATGCAACTGGTTCAAACAACTATGCAGCTAAAGGTGCTCATAGATTAAAAATATCTATCAAAATGGTTAGTAGACCATATAACTCAATTATTGATTCAAATTTTGTTGAAATTATGAGAATTAATAATGGCGTTGTAGAAATGATGTCAAGGAGTAGTGACTATAATATTATTGGTGATGCTCTTGCACGAAGAACATATGATGAATCTGGAGATTATACTGTAACACCTTTTCAATTTGAAATTCGTGAATCAGTAGACAATGATTATAAAGGTAAAACAAATAAAGGTGTTTATGGTTCTGGAGCAACAACATCTCAAAACTCTGAAGCAAACGAATCTTTACTTTCTGTTCAAATATCAACAGGAAAAGCATATGTTAAAGGTTATGAAGTTGCCAAAATTGCACCTACATCTTTAGATCTATCTAAATCTAGAGATTTTAATTCTATTAATGCTGGTATTTCAACTTTTGAAATAGGCAATTTTGTAAATATTACTAATCAATTTGGTTTACCAGATATTGGTAATATAATTGGTGAGACAATTCCATACAAAACAGTAGGATTATATGATTCAGAAAACAATACAAGAGGACTACCAAATGGAACACAAATTGGTGTTGCAAGAGCTCGTTCAATTGAACATTTAAATGGGGTTCATGGTGACGCAAGTGCAGTATCAAGACTTTATCTTTTTGATATTAGGCCATTTACATATATAAGTTTAAATGGAGATCCATTTCCAACTTTAACTGCAAGTCATGCCAACGGAGTAAAAATAACTGGAAATGATTCTGGTGCGACTGGATTTGTGTGGGGAGATTTAACATTCGGAACACAATTAGTTCTAACAACTGTAATTGGTAGATTTAGAATTGGTGAAAAACTTATTGCATCTGACTCTAATTTAACTGGAAAATTAATTGAAATTGCTGGTGGAGATGGTTCAACTGATATCCTTATAGATGGAACTGCTGCAACTGGAACTGGAACTATTAAAACATTTGCATTTAAAGATTTTCGTTCATTATATATGTCTGGAAGTTCTAATGATCAAAATTTTACTGCTGATATTGTATTAGATGGTAGTGAAACTGCTGGACTTTTCTCAATTGATGATGCTACTCTTTCTGATAATGAATCAGCTGAAAACAGAGTTTTATTAGAAACTGAAACTGATACATCTAGTGGTGTAAAAAATTCTATGGAATTAGAAACTCCTATAGTAGCTAAACTTAAAAGTCCAGAAAAAAATATTGCAATATTTAAATTACCTAAAAATACAATTAAAACATTAAAAACAGCAATAAATTCTGGTGTAACCGACACACAATATACGATAAGACGAAATTTTATAGGAGCATCAAACGCATCTGGAGTGGTTACATTTTCTGCTGGAACAAATGAAACTTTTGTTGGATTTTCAACAATTGATTACCAAATGAGTGTTATTGATGCTGGTGGCGGTAATGCTTCAGCTGGAGAATTAATATCATTAGATGCCTCCAAAGTTGGTGGAACTGGAACTGGAGCTTTAACAATTACAGATAATACTTTATTAGGGTCTGCAGCAACAGTAAAACTTTATGCAACAGTATTAAGAACATCTGTTACTTCAAAATCAAAGACAACAAATCTTTGTAAAAAACTTGAAGTTTTATCATCTAATTCTGATGGTGCATATGGAACAAGATCAACAGACGTAGATATTTCTTTGGGTCGTGGAGATGTATATAAAGTGTTAGCCGTATTTGACACAGAAGTTGATGATGCCACATCAGCTGTTATACCTCAATTTACTACAAGTAATTCTATTGGAACTTTCGTTAGAGGAGAGAAAATAACTGGTGCATCTACTGGCGCAATTGCAAGAATTCTTTCAACTGTTTCTCCTATACAATATATTCTAAGAGATGGAATTGGTTCAACAGATTTTATTTCTGGCGAAAAAATAACTGGTACATTTAGTGGTGCAACGGCGACTGTAGGAACACTCACAGCAGGGTCTAAAGTTGTAACCAGTAATTTTGTACTAGATACTGGGCAGAGAGACAACTTTTATGATATTGCAAGAATTGTAAGAAAAAAAAGTGCCCCTGTTCCTCGTGGTAGACTTCTTATAGTCTATGATTATTTTTCTCATGGTACTGGTGATGCATTTACAGTAGACTCATATACAGCTAGTGCTGGACAAATGGAATATGATAATGTTCCAAATTATACTGCTACAAAAGTTGATCCAGATGAACCACAACCAACAGGAGAATTTGAGTTAAGAGATTGTTTTGATTTCAGACCAAAAGTAAAAGATACTATTGGTACAACTGCTACTGTAACATCTATAGATATAATAACAGGAAATTCATTTGATTTTAATTCAAGAGAATTTTCTGGAACTGGAGGATCAACTGTTGACACCCCTAAACCAGCAAGTAGCATTCAAGCTGACTTTGAATTTTATCTTCCTAGATTTACAAATTTATATTTAACCGAAACTGGTTCTTTTAAATTTATTAGTGGAACTTCATCTGAAGTTCCACAACAACCAAAAGATTTAGATGCTTCACTTAAACTTGCAACATTTTTCTTACCAGCATATACTTTTTCTCCAAAAGATGTAAATATTACAAGATATAAAACTCAAAGATTTACTATGAGGGATATAGGAAAACTGCATGATAGAATTGAGACTGTTGAAAATCTTACAGCACTTTCTTTATTAGAAAGATCAGCAGAATCTTTTGAAATACAAGATCAAAATGGACTTAATCGTTTTAAGTCTGGTTTTGTTGTAGATAATTTTACAGGACATAAAGTTGGTGATGCTTTAAATAAGGATTATAGAATTGCAGTAGATCAATTAAAACAAGAACTAAGACCAATGGCTGTCTTTAAACATATATCACTTGCTGAAAATGTTACTACAAATGCAGAAAGATCTGCAGCTGGTTATACAAAAACTGGTGATTTAATAACGCTACCTTATCAAATAGTTCCTGTGATTATACAAGACTATGCAACTAGAGTTGAAAATCTTCAACCTTATCTATTATCTCAATGGGTAGGTCGTATAACTTTATCTCCAGCTGGAGATAATTGGTATGAAACAGCTGTTGCTCCAGATGTTCTTGTAAATGATGGTAATTATGATACTCTTTTAGCAGAGAAGGATGGTTTAACTTCTGGAACATATTGGAATGAATATGAAGTAATTTGGTCTGGCGTTGATACAACCAAAGTATTATCCGAAAACACTTTTGTAGATGCATCTGGTAATACTATAAAAAGAACAATAACAAGCGAAAATAGAACTGATTCATCAAGAACAGGTACTTCTTTTAATATTGTTGCAGCAGATATAGAAACTGTGCAAAATAAAACAATTTATCATAGTTATATACCATATTGCCGACCTAGAACTGGTGTCGGGCCACTACCAGATGGTAGTGAACGAGTTGATGGAAGTATTAAATTTACTGGTGAAGGATTCTTACCTAACGCAAGATTATGGGTTTTCTTTAATGAAGTAGATATGAATAGATATGCAACGCCATTATCAAGTGCATACACTTCAGATGAAACTATAATTGCTGGTAGTCCTTTGATTGCATCTGGAGCTGGTAAAATCGAAGGTTATTTTGAAATTCCAGACTATACTGCTCCTGGCCAGAAAAATGTACCAAAATTTGCAACTGGAAAAATTCAATTTAAACTTACTACAAGTGATATAAATCAACGTGCTGGTGTTGCTGGCCAAAGAAGTGATGCTACATCTGCAGGAAGTACACTTTATGAAGCAGTAGGTACTATTAATACAGAGGAAATAACTATAGTATCTACAAGAAACGCAGAAGTAGTTTATGATAGTGTTTCATCATCTACAGTAGTTTATGGTGGAGGTGTACAAACCGATCAAATAATAGCATATGCACAAGTAGCACCAACATATTCTGGTGATGATGGCCCTACTAGTTCAGGCGTAACAGGAGTTGGTGGATTTTCTGATGATCAAGCAGCATCTGATGTTGGAGGTGGAACTGGAACTGGGCAGTCTGGTAATGATGGAGATAGTGATGATGCTGGAGGTTCTGATACTGGTGATGATACTGATGATGATGGAGATAATGATGATTCTTGAAGATATGAAAGTTATTATTAATGGGGTACTTTCTTTTGTTACAAATGTTAAAGTTGGTGATATGATAGGTTCAACTTATGTAACCGAAGTACAACATAAACATATGAGAAGTGGATATTATATTATTAATAATGAACTAAAAATAACAAATGATCATCCATTGTTAGTAAACGGCGAATGGAGAAAAACTGAAGATGTAATAGTAGGTGATTATATCAATAATATAGAAGTAACATCCACAGAATTTATAAATTCTTTAGTGCCAACAGTTAGTATTGTAACACAAGATGATAGATATGATGTTCATTGTAATAATCATACATATACTGTTCATGGGCAGTATAAATTAAAATTAAAAAAGGCGAGTTAAAGTATGTCAAATGATTTATCAAGACAAGGAATAGAATATAAAGTAGGAGAGTTATAATGAACCCACTTTCGCAAACATTTACAATAAGTGATGAGGGTGGGGTGTTTATTCCTCAAATAGATTTATTTTTTGCAGAAAAAGATATAAACATACCAGCATATGTAGAAATAAGAGATGTTAGGAATGGAATCCCAGGCAAAAATATTTTACCTTTTGGTAGAAAAGTCTTAGAACCAGAAAATATCAATATAGATCCAACAACAGCCGCAGTACCAACCACATTTGTTTTTGACTCTCCAGTTTATGTACTACAAGGAATAGAATATTGTATTGTTGTCGGAACACAAAGTTTGGATTATAGAATATGGATTTCAGAATTAGGTTGGGTTGATGTTGGCGATGCAAATAGAGTAGTCTCATCTAATCCTTCTAATGGAGTGTTATATAAATCACAAAATTCTTCAGCTTGGCTTCCAGTACAATCACAAGATTTAAAATTCACATTATATAAATGCAATTTTAGTACTAATGTTGGAAATGTAACATTGCTTAATAGGGATACTGGTTATAACCATTCAGTAGAAAAAGATGGAATAACTTCTGTATTTGGCAAAAGACTTTTAACAAATCCTATTAGACTTACAGATGGTTCAACAATTATGAGAGTATATCACAGAACACATGGTATGTATTCTACTTCTAATAATGTAACCATTAATGGTGTAGTTTCTGGAATAACAACCACATTGTCAGCTGGAATTGGTGGTGGAATTGATGCTACTAATATAGTATTAACAAGTCCAACTGGTTTTGTTGCTAGTAATTTGGCAATAAATGGAATAGACCAAATGTTTATTAAGATTGGTAATGAGATTATTAGAGGTACATTATCAGGTTCTACGTTTACTTCAAATTTTAGAGGATTTGATAATACAATTTCAGCATCACATTCTAGTGGCACAACTATTGAATTATATCAGTTGAATAATACACCTCTTACAGAAATAAACAAAACACATATTTTAATTGCAAATATAGAAGTAGATAGTTATACTATACTACTTACAACCGCTCCTACTATTACAGGTACGTCTACAGTAATCGATAGTGGTGGAACAAATGTATATGCCACAGAAAATTATAGATTTGAAACATTTAAAACTCAAATTGCAGCAAAAGAATTTCCAAATACTAAAATAATACCTAGAATTAGAACTACAAGTGGAACAAGTCCTAGTGGTACTGAAGCTTCTTTTACAACAGACACAATTTCAACTTTATTTGATTTAAATGAAAATAATAATTTAGATACCACAAGAATTGTTTGTTCTAAAATTAATGAAACCAATGAATTAGCTGGCGCAAAATCATTAATCATGCCTATTACTTTATCAACTCTTAATCGAAATATATCACCAGTAATTGATACTCAATTAATGTCAATGATTTTAGTTGGCAACAATCTGAATAGTATTAACAGTTCTGATGATGTATACTTAAATTATAATGCATCAACTGAACCAGATGGTGATAATAACGCAGCTATCTATATTACTAAAAAGATTGCATTAGAAAATCCTGCTACTGCACTAAAAGTTTTTTTTGCTGGTAATATTCAAGGAACTTCTGAAGTAGAAGTTTTATTTAAGACATTACGTTCTGATTCATCAGATGATTTTGATGAATTGGGTTATGTGTACTTTAACACAGATGGTTCTCCAGATAATACTGTTGCAAAATCATTAGCAACTACAGACTTTCAACAATATGTTTATACTGCTGGTGTTACTGATGATGGTATAGGAACACCACTTCCAGAATTTGCTCAATTTGCAATTAAAATTGTGATGAAAGGAACTAATGCAGCTCAACCACCAATATTAAAAGACTTACGAGCAATAGCATTGGCATTATAATATGGTTGAGTATTTACAAGTCGAGGGAAAAAATGATTTAGTTAGAGATACTAAATCTGGTGCAATTATTAATCGTAATCGTGGTGCATATGAAATAGCAAAACGTAGAGCTGAAGAAGCACAACGACAAAGAGATGAGATTCGTGGAGCAACAAGAGAGATAAATACTTTAAAGTGTGAAATACATGAAATTAAAGATATGTTAAAAACTTTATTGGATAGAAATTAATGGCCATTACAGCAAATCAAGTGGAATCTTCAAATACTTTAGAACAGTTTAGGCAAGAATTCAATAAACTACAGGCAGATGTGACTGGTTTAGAAGTTGGAACAATAGTAATTACTGCTCTAACATCTACATCATTAAGCACTAATATTATAAATCTTCTAGAAGATGGAACTATTGTTTTTGAAGGTGCAACTAATGATGCTTATCAAACTACTCTTACTGTCGTTGATCCTACTGCAGCTAGAACAATAACATTACCAGATAGTAGTGGTGATGTAGTTTTATCAAACTCTGGTGATATTACTATTAGTGGAACAATTACAGGATCAACATCACTAATTAGTTCATCCATAATTGCAAGTACTGCTTTTCTTCCAGATGCACAAGATGGTGCTGCGTTAGGTACAACTTCATTACAATTTTCTGATTTATTCTTGGCAGATGGTGCTGTAATTGGTCTTGGAGATGATAACGATACAACATTAACTCATGTTGCAGACACAGGTATACTATTAAATTCATCAAGAAAACTTCAATTCGGAGATAGTGCATCTTATATTCATCAAGTACAGGATGGACATTTAAGTGTTGTCTCTGATAACACCATTATTGTATCATCTGCAAATACTGAAATTTCTGGTAGTACTTCAGTTAAATTAGATGCACCAATTGTAGATTTAGAAGATGATGGTGTGGTTTTGGCTTTTGGTGCCGATTCAGATGTTACTTTAACTCATGTGCATGACACAGGATTACTATTAAATAGTGATAATATGATTCAATTCAATGCTGCTGCTAATAACATAAATGGATATAGTTCAACCATACTTGTAATTAATGGGCCAACTATTGACATGAACGCTACTTCAAGAATAAACCTAGATACGCCGGAGATAAATATTTCTGATGATGGTGCAACTTTAAAATTTGGTGGAAGTCAAGAAATTCAGCTTAATCATGTACATAACGTAGGACTTACTTTAACACATACTGCTACTGGAGATGAATTACCTATTGTATTCCAATTAAAATCTGAAGAAAACGAAATTGTTGCTGATGAAGTGATTGCATCACTTGAGTTTGCAGCTGGTGATTCAAGTGGTACAGATGCAGCAACAGTCGCTGCTGGTATTCACGCAATTGCTGAAGGAACATTTACGTCAAGTGCTAACCCAACCAAACTTGTATTTACAACTGGTGTTAGTGAAACTGCAGCTGCTTCTGCAACTGCAAAGATGACACTAAGTTCTGGTGGTAATTTGAATGTAGCTGGAGTTATTACACAAGATGATGTTCAAGTTAAAGTTGCTGGAAAAGAAACAATATGGATTCCAGCAGGAGCTATGTACCCAAGTACAACTAACCCTTGTAGTGATTTAACTCAAGTTGAAACAACAGCATTAAGACCAGATTTAAAAGTTTTAGACTTTGCAACAGGAGCAGACGAGTTTGCACAATTTTCTATTGCATTTCCAAAGTCATGGAACGAGGGAACAGTTACCTTTCAACCTTTCTGGACAGTTACAGGAACAAACACAGGAACAGTTGCATGGCAATTAGGTGGTATTGCAATGTCTAGTGATGACACTATTAATACTGCATTTGGTACACTTGTTGCTACTACTGCACTTGCACATAGTGGAACATCTAACGATTTAATGGTTTCAGTTGAAAGTGGTGCAGTAACGATTGCTGGT
>Ga0115001_10000463_pt1 | contig 29691 bp, 25 predicted proteins | sample ArcticOcean_MG_C_12_FD_89869 | JGI IMG/M metagenome (GOLD analysis project Ga0115001, IMG submission 89869) | Marine microbial communities from western Arctic Ocean - ArcticOcean_MG_CB8_130 | ecosystem: Environmental > Aquatic > Marine > Oceanic | place: Arctic Ocean: Canada Basin | collected... | reverse complement strand
GAGTCAGTTTTCTATAGCCAGTTAAAAAAACCGGATCTTGTATATGAAAACTATTCAAAATCCATCTACCCAATAGTTGAAACTGTAATATCTATTTGCTCCTAAACTACAATGTCATCGCCTTGGGTGTCAAATCCAATTTGCAGATTGGTGACCGTATCGATCAAGTCGACATTTAGGCATGAAACTGCGGCTTAACATGCCCATAGCAATACTCAAAAGAGAAAAATAATCTTACTCTCCATCAGCTGTTGCGTAAATACTTGAAGGGTGCAAGTAGCTTGAGTAAGTCCCTTAATGGCTTGGTTGACACTTTTACAATAAAAATCCTTATTAAATGATTATAGAAAGTGTCAGACAAAGCTTTTATCTGTTTGAATTAAGGAACAGATTACATTCGCATCTTTAATTGACATAACGCCTACCGAGCCTAAACCCAATCAACAGCAACCAAACACTGATGAATGGTAAGGGGTTGAATGCACCACTACCACCAGAAGACGCAGACGCAGGAGTAGCATCAGCAGCGTTGGCAGCGGTAACAGAAGCCGCATCAGCAACAATATCGTCAAAACGAGCATGAGCCTTACCTGCAGCCATTCCTACACGGGTAAAAATATATGACTCAACTTCACCTGATGGAGCGTAGAGATTCCCTGTTGGTACATACGCACTGCCTTCTTCTTCAGTTACATAGGTTGCTAAATCAACAGTATGAACAAGAGTACCGTCCATTTTATAGGTCACAACCGTACCATCTTGCTCAATGAGTAATACATACGCTTGATCCAAGTTAATTTCTTTAATAGTTTCAAAGAAAATATCAGAACTTTTATCACCCGCCGCATCTTCGCTTCTCGCAGCACTAACCGTGGCCCGATTTACACCCTCTTTACGCTCAATAACAAAATAAGTCTCAATTGCCCCCTCGTAACCGTTCATCACATCACCATTTACCGCATTATAAGTGTCATTTGAAAGGTGATGACCTAGAAGAGCTTGTATACGGGTTGTCGCATTTTGTGTACTAGAACTTAGTAACGTCACTGTTGCGCCAAAACTTGTCATTCTTTTTTGACGCGGAATTAGATTTACACTTTTAATTTCACTGACCTGATTGTGAACTTTCATTTCAAGATTTTGGTTAACTATCGTTGTAGAGTATTGATCAAAGTCCCAATTGGCCTGCGATAGGTTAGCGTCAGCAAAGTCATCAAGCAGGCCTGCTTCCGACGCTACATTGTCCATATGTCCGCTAATTGTTGCCAAAGTTTTGTCATCAGCCACCGCGTCTGCTAGGTCATTTGGTGTTGAATTAACACCACCAAATCTTAAAACTGTTCCGACGGTTCTTCCCGATCGAGAAGTCGCCCCTAATCGATTTGGCCCATCAACAGGAATCGCTTCACCGTTATTAAAATTAAAGGTGAATGTTTTATTTCCATTGTAGAAAATTGAAACCGGGTAGGTTGTATCAAGCGTGACGTCACCTAATTTACCAGTAACAACTGTCGATTTGGTAAAGTCAGTTGTCGTAGATGTGAATATTTCGTACCAGGCTTCAGGACCATTGCCCCTGTCACCGATAGCCAACCGCACAAAAACATCACCCAAAGCAGAGGTTGGTGCCGCATTATTGGCGTTGTAAAAAGTTCCACCTATGGTTAAAAAGGCCTGTTGAGTGCTGGAATTCCCCAATGAAATACTGGTCAGAGTTAAGTCAGCCTGAATCAGATTAATGTCACCATTTTTGAATTTTTGTGAATTACTTCTAAAATATTCTTTGTTCGCTTTTGCTTTTTGCGAAAAATTCAGTCTTTGGTTCGTGTCATCGATTAATATACTTTCCTCTGCACTCTTATATTTACTCAAACTAATGCCTTGAGAAAAATCTTCAAGAACCGCAGTTGTGGCAAAAACAGTGCTCGTGAACATAAGTCCGCTCAGGCACATCAATTTTAATAATTTAATTTTCATTACGTGACCATTTAAATTTTGATGAATAGATTTTAAGGGTTCATTCAATAACTGGTGGGTGGTAATAAAAAAACCCGTTATTGACTAAAAACGACCAAACTAAAGCTCAATTAGAACATATAAGTTAAATTTAAAAACCCGTATTGATTACGGGGGTTCGTGAGGAAATTCAGTACGGGCTCTCACAACTGCTTTTCGAGCGTTCAAAGTCTTGGCAGAACTAGGCACTCTGTTCAGTTTAGCGTTTATGCACAACAATGGTGAAGGAACGGCTAAAGATTATAACGCGTTAGTAATAAACCTAGACAGACAGGGGGTGCCATTTAAAATTCTCAGGTCACTTAGAATAAATGCATTTGCCGTTTACGAATTACGAATCACCCTGACCTGCTCCATTAAATTAAACTTAACTTGAAGATTAAGTGTGGGCGCCAGATAGGTTATAGCAACATTTTCAGGATCGGCTATTCGTTGTAACAGTCCTGTAGTATTTGGTTAATACATAATCCAACAGTAGCTTTAAATCTTTTGTTGCCTTTATGTGAAATTTAACTGCCCGATGTATTATCTTAATTATTAGTCATTCAAATGTTGCTAAAAAACCTATCGTTAGTCAAAAAGTGCCATAGGGCTTCCAACGTCAACAACCCCAATGGAACCGTGTGCTTTGTAGCCGAGTAGTTCCTGAATGCGCATGGGCATCGAGCGAACCTTGTCGATGGGCACAGTCAAAAAGGTATTTTCTTCAGTACGAAGCCAACCAACGACGTAACCGACAAACATTCCGCGTCGACTTTCATCGGTCGTTTGGTTTGCACCCCCACCGTGAAGAGCAGAACCTAAATAAAATAAGGCTGAACCGGCTTTCATTTCGGCGCGGGCTATTTCTTCCGGCTTGGCTTTCCGGTTCTTTCGCCATTTATGACTTCCTGGCACCACCTGAGTAGCACCATTTGCCGTAGTAAAATCATTGAGGGCAAACATAGCCTCAATTTCTAACTGTGGTTTTGGTGAAGGTACTTCGATCCAAGCGTCCTCATCTCGATGGAGTTCTTGTGAGCTTTCCCCCGGGCCAATTTGTATTAACTGCCCAGTATTGAAAAGGTAGTCACGACAATTTGGCAGCAAAAAATGATCGGCTGTTTCACACAATTGCGCTAGTAACATGACATCAAGAAAGGTGCTTGATTTCGCCGGTAAGCCATCAATACGAATGGTCGAAAGGCCATAGAAATCAATCATTTCTTCTTCTGTTGGGTTGCGCAGACCTGGATTGACTTTTGAAACTGACTGATCGACCTCTAAATTGAGGCTAACTAACTGCTCAGATTTAAGAATATCCTCCACAATAACAGCGCCATCCCTCTCCAAGATCTGGCAAAGAAGTTTAGATGATGCGGTGCTTTTTATATGTTCAATTCTTGGTGCCATGCAAACCCCATAAAAATAAATGCGCGAGCATAATAAAAGCTAAGTCCATTATTAGCTACTGCTTATTTAGTACGACATTTACAATGGTAACCGGCCGTTGAGAACAACCTTTTTAACAACACAGCAACATTCAGCTGTTTATCTTAAAGTGGCAATGGCATCAGTTTCATACATTAATATTAATGCCAGTAATGGGATGATGATCGGTCTATGAGGGATTAAAAAAACGCTCAGAAAAAGATTGGTTAAATGGCTATTCGAGGTGCGCTAATTAACTTGCGTCTAATTGAAAAACTTGGTGCAAGACTATATAGATCACCATTGAGTCCAACCAGTTGATATTTGATTCCGGTTGCTTTTCCGATTTGTGAGCACGCTAATAAGTGTTTAGGTTCACCATGAACAGGAACGATACACTTCGGCTTTACCCAATTAAATAGTTGGGTCAAATCGCCTTCATTGGGATGACCCGAAGCATGAATGGTCTGTTCACAACTGGCTGATTCAACAACAGTTATTTCGCGTTCTTTCAACAGGTCAGTTAATCGTTTGACCGACTTTTCGTTACCGGGGATCACAATACTACTAAAAATAACGAGATCTTTTGCATCTAGGTCACAGTCTCTATGGGTATTTAATGCAAGCTTATAAAGGCCTGCTCGTGGCTCTCCTTGACTACCAGTTGCCACTATCAGGACTTCATGCTTTGGTAAATAGCCAATGTGTCGAAACGGAGTTATTTTTAACTCTTCTGGCCAAAAGCCTGTTCTTTTGGCAATGCTCACCATATTTTCAAGCGCTGGACCCAGTAAGCACAGATATCTATTACTGGCCTTCGCTATCTTTGCGAGGGTAATCAAACGCCCTATGTTGCTGGCGAAACAAGTCACTACGACCCTGCCTTTTGCTTTGCTAATGAGTGTACCTAGGCCTTGTTCGCAATCTTTTTCAGACAATGAATGACCCGCGCGGTTAGCATTAGTTGAGTCACACATCATGGCCGTAATATTTTTACTGGCCAGTTGCTTAAACAGTTTTTTGTTGAAGCCCTTCCCTACCACAGGATTAGCATCAATTTTCCAATCACCAGTGTGTAATACGCAAGCAACAGGGGTACTTATCAGGATGGCATTCGCATCAGGGATAGAATGTGTTGTTGGTATCCACTCTATTGTAAATGGACCAATGTCAATAATACTGCCTGTTTCGACTATTCGGATGGGTAATTCAACCGGAATTTCACCTCGGTGGGCTTTACGCCTCAATACCTCAGCCGTAAATGCGGTGGTATATATAGGGCATTGCAATTGCTCCCATTGACTAACCACTGCCCCAAGGTGATCTTCATGGGCATGCGTTAACACAATACCGCACAACCTATCACGTCGGTTGGCTATAAACGAAATATCTGCAGTCACCATGTTATGCCTAGTTACGGCAGGGGCTTCGTCTTGGTCTCGATCAAGCGGTACATTAAAAGTTACCCCACAATCAATCATCAGCCACTGGTTGTTATGCCCATAAAGGTTGACATTCATGCCGATTTCGCCGGTTCCACCTAAAGGCAAAAACCAGAGGTCTTTTTCTGTTGGGTTATGGTTCAAAGTGACTGCTCAAAATAAGATTATTGAATTATAGGTGATTGCAATGTAAAGGTGTGCTTTAAAAATTTAATTAATTAATTACGCCTAGCTTGGATTTCTGCGTTGGACTCTTAGTGCTTCAGCTTAGGGCTGATTATCCTTAATTTGTTGGGCCCAGTTGCCTATCCTTGTTCAACCTTCATCATTTGTCGGTTTATTAATTAACTCGGCCTGATCTTTATTGCGTTGTCCTGATCACGGTGAATTGTCAAAAAACAATTAATCGTAAAATTCACACTATTGCGAACGATTCTCATTGACATCCCATTAGCTTCCGTATTTAATGCGAATGATTCTTAGTAATCATATAAACCAGGTTAAACCCGTCGCGTCAAAATATTCAAATCTAAGATGAATACGATTAAAAATGCACTATTAACGAATTAAATTAAATATCTAACCGAGTTCCAAATGTATTGAGATTCGCCCAACTTGCCTCCACTCCGCGGGGGAGTCTCAATACTTCCAAATTTTGAAATAGTTCTCATTGGAGATAATGATGTGTATTCCAGATAATATCAGCAACCTGAGCGTTTCAAAGAAACTATCAATTTGGCAGGTACCCAGCCACCAGCTTTGCACATTAATAGGCATGTGTATCGATGTGCCTTATATACGTAAACTTCGAAAACGGTTTCCAACAATAACTGCAGATATTCAAGGGGACACCGACTATGAACTGCATGCATTTTGTGTGAACGCATGTTTAGACAAAAACCTATTGTCAATGCGTCTCAATAAACATCTAAATCGTTCTTACCAAACTTTTGTGATTGCATTAAGACAACACAAAACAGATCAGGCCATTGAATCATTTTGGCGCTCAACCGATTTAACTGATGAGCGTCAAATTGCAGGATTTTGCTGGGCAATACTGACCAGCCAATATGTATGCACAGAGATCAAAAATAAGTTATACGGAGAAATACACATGTTATCGCATGCCACGGGGCAAGTGCTTCGTATTGAGCAAAAAAAACTAGCCATAGAAAATGAACGCTTGTTAGTAGAACAACCCAAACAAGCACGAGCTCTTTTGAGGCATCAAACGCGCTATGAAAATCAACAAGAAATTAACAAATCACTCGAAAATCAAATCATCACTTTGAAGCAAAAACTATCCGAAAAAGATAATACCCCCATTAATTCTTCAGACAGAAAATTAAATGAACTTCTTAAAAACTATGAAAAGACCATCTGGTCTCAACATGCTCAAATCGTACAATTACAAATTAAACTCGAGCATCAGGAAGAAGAATATAAAGCGCTAAAAGCCAACCATGCTAACAGCCCAAAACTAGTGAATGAAACCGATGATAGCAGCACGAGCGTCATTCCTTTCAGCTCTGATCTGTGTGGAAAAAGTATTCTGTACGTCGGTGGTTTTTCGCGTCATAAGGATCGTTTTAAACAATTAATCGAATCGATTAATGGTCAATTCCTTTACCACGATGGTGGTATGGAGCAGTCAACGCATCTGTTAAACATGATGGTTAAAAAAGCTGACGCCGTTTTCTGCCCGATCGACTGCATCAGCCATGGCGCAGTGGGACGTATCAAATCGTTGACTAAAACAGAATGTAAAGATTGCATCTTTCTGCGGAGCCCTAGCCTTACCTCTTTTAAAAAAGAAGTTATGCAATATGCTTCTTAAGTTCGATTACTCAGAATTAAACAATGTTAAGCCGCCAATGGTAAAGATACAGAAAAATTATTTCATTTTACCATCGACACCTATCGATGCTATTGATGTCAACACTGTCTTATCTTTGGGTTAGCTTTTATTAATTTCACTATTTATGACTATCGTTTATTAGCTTTTTTGTAAAAAAGATCAACATTCTCTGCCGACTTTAATTCATTCTTTTCCCTCCGTTTCATCAACATTTCACACAGCAACGTCCTAGGAAGCACTCTCCAACGGTAACGATCCCAACTAGCCAAATGAGACATAGGTTTCTCCATCATCTCATTAACAGGCTCTGGCTTACATCACATCAAGGTACTGACACTTGAACTCAGATAACCACCGCCTAAAATAGAGGGGACCGGGAGTACATTGAAATGATTTTAATATGTCAGTAATTATCTATTCTTAATCAGGTATTCTAAGGTGAATATTATCGGTATTCCCTATATATTACCGACTCTATTTAATCTATTTCTGCTGAGGTATGAAATGACTTTTTCATTCGACCAGTTCGTCATCGAGGCCAGAGCGGCTGTAGTCACCGAAAAACCAACTCAAGCAATACGCCTGCTAATACAAAAAGCGCTGGAAATAAAGGAGACCCTCGTCACCAAAAACCCTCTCGAAAAAAATGCTGATGAAATAATGCTATTTGAAGACGATACTGTTTCAGTCTGGATCTGCCGATTTGATCCTTACAATGTTGTTCCACCACATGAGCATAAAATGAATGCTTGTATTGGCGTTTTCCAAGGTAAAGAGAAACACCATTTTTTTAAAAACGACGCCAACGGTCTCCAGTATAAGTCCACTCAAATCATTGAAGCTGGACAGATGACTTCTATTGGTACAGATGGTCTTCATGCGGTAGTCGCAGAAGGTCAGGAAGATTGTTACTCGCTCCACATCTATACGGGGCCTCTGTCAAAGGTTAAACGTTCATTGTTTGATTGGGATACGGGGCAAGCATTAGAGTTTACCGATATGAATTTTCAACGATTAAAAAGATCACCTAATGAATTAGAACTCAGCTAGCAAACTGTGAAGTTAAGGGGTCAGTCATACTGTTGAAACGTTCTGAAATAATCAAAAAACTGAAAGAAAATTTGATACCCTGCGTCCAAATGGAATCGATTCGGCAACCTCAAAGAATTTTTTGATAATGGTTGAGTCTATACGATCCACCAGACAGGTTATATGAGCGGTAGTATAGATGTTGGCATCAGAAATAGAGATGGCTCTTAGATTATGATTAAATTCGACATCATACATTGCGATTTAAAAGGAATACTGATTGGCATAACTATGCTGCCGCCTTTGCCCGTTAACGTTACAAAAACACCCACGTTGGCTTAACAACAATCTTGTTAAAAAACACATCGATCCCATCCACACTTATCTCAAGCGTGCGGTCATTAACCAAAGGATGGACATAAAGCTTACGACAGTTTTTTAAATCAGAGTCGATAAAAAGCTCAACGCCATTCTTAACACCCGTGATCATCGATAGCGGCGAAACGGCCCCCGAACGAATACCCAAATTGTCCAATAGTCGATCGGCAGAGCCAAAAGATAAGCGTCCAGTTCCTAATCGATCAGACAAAGCTTTGAGGTTAATTCGTCTGTCTTGTTTCACCACCAGCAGAATATGTCGCTTTTTTTATCGCGCAAATACAGATTTTTAATATGCCCCCCACCCTGACTAGAAGACAAGAATTGTGATTCGACTTTCTTTGCATCGTCTACCGCTTTCAGGGCAACGTGATCGAAGCGCTGATATTGAATGCCCCACTGCTCCAATCGCACCATAATCTCGTCAGATGAAACAGGTAAACTGTCCTGATTTTTTGAGGTGGCGTCTAGAGTGTTGTCCATATGTCGCCTTCTATAATGCTCTGTTGATCAAAATGCCATGCTTCAATTAATGGAAACTTTATTGTTAGAAACAAAGCATAGCGCCAACTGTAAAAACTAAAGTGATCATTGGGTTGCAGTTTACCTAAATTCTATACCTAATGAGAGGCTTCACAATTCAAGATCAAACCTTTGGGATTTCACTGGTGAAAGCTGAAAATTAAAATGATTGCCGATTTCATTCATAGTGTAACCTCAACCGCAGATCGGTCACAATTAAATCAAAATCCTGACCTACATCAGAGTGACTTAAGTGATCAGTCACCGTATAGAGTAGGCAGGCAATATCCATTGCCTGATTGGTTACATCAAAGAGCTTAAACATGTTACAAGAGATAAAGCAGCCTATTTCTCAGGCTGAATTACGGACCCGAGTGTTTAGGGGAGAGATACTACATTTCACCCAAATACCGGCAATAAATGAATTTTGTGCCATTGCCCGCCAAATTTGTAAATTGACGCTGGAAAACACAGATCCGGTCAACTCTCATCGGGCTGGAAGTTACGATCATTGGTTAAAGGCCATTTATCAGTATCAACTAGCTGCACAGAAAGAAGCACAGTGCAAAAAAGCATTCTCGGAAGCATTGCAAAACATTGGTTTAAAGCTTGATGAAACTTTTTGCGATCGATTTGTTTTTCGGGTGGTGCCACCCCAAACCGAAAAATCTGAGGGTGCAAATAGCTGGCTTGAAACCCACCGAGATACTTGGGGTGCAGGAGTTTATCAACAAATAAACTGGTGGGGCCCAGTGTATTCTTATTCGGCAGGCAATGGCATAGAGTTTTATCCCGATCACTTTGAACAGCCCATAGCCAATACCTCTGCCGAATGGCGATATGAGCAATTTGCAAGTGCACGCCAAGTCCAATCAGCCGAGTTAAAGCCAAAATTTAAACCCATACCATCCGTACTAGAAAAACCAAAGGGCCCTATTTTTAAACCCACGATTAAGCCCGGTGAGTTATTGTGTTTTTCTGCGGCTCATTTACATGGCTCTAGCACAAACGTGACCAATCTTACTCGATTTAGCTATGAAACAAGGACCGTGAATTGCCAGGATATTCAGTCGGGTGCAAAAGCGCCCAATGTCGATAACAGCTCAAATGCACAATTGCTTAAATTATTTAAAAATCTATCAGACAACAGTCCTTTGACTAAAACCCATTTTGACTGAATAAAATAACAAGATTAAAGCAATGGTAACAATGAACGCAGTGGACTAAAAATAGAGGGTTAGTGATCCGTTGAATCATTACAATGAACAACCTTACCTCTTAGGCCTGCATGCGGTATTGAATTAGCTATTCCATTTTGAATAAACGAACTGTTTGGAACCACCGTTAAAAACTAAGCAAAAAACCGACAAATTTTCCAATAGGTAATAAGACCATCGCTATGCTCTGCATAAAACATGACCGTTGAAGGCCCTTTCCCTTCTTCAGCAGCACTGTGGGTTCCGGCCATATAACTCTCTGTTTCTCGAATGATATGAAAATCACCAATACGAATAATACCTGCAGTAGCCCATTCTCACGTTTCTGACTTTTCTTGTGAATGACCATTTGATTCTACAAAATTAAAACTATCAGATAAAATTGCGCCCAAATAATTGAAATCTTGTGTTTCAAGTGTTTTATCCCAAGCCTCTAAGGCTTGTTTAGCGGTTAGGGTCATAATGGTTCTCTATCTGGTTAAAATAAAAAATGGCCTATCGTAGTATTAGACTAAAAATTAAGAGTCGTCAGTAAGGTTTGGACGATTCGAATATTTTTAGCCTATCCATAATTATTAAAAAAAGAAATAACACCACTTATACTTTTAAATTAAATTCATGAGATTAAGCATACCAATGACTATCCTCTTTATACTCTAAATCAGACCATTAAATGCCTCAATATTAGTCTCAGACTCCGGGTTATGGGTAATTTAGCACCAATTCTTCAAGAACCCTAGCAGGCACTATACGTTCCATTTTTAACAAATTGAAGCTCTTTTGAACGCTATAAATCCAAATATTTTAACCGGACAAAATATAAAATAGTTTGTAGGTTCTGATTTTTTTCAAAGTAGTGACACATTTAAATCAGGTTCGATAAAAAAAAAGGGGCGGTGCCCCATGAAAAAATTCCAGTGGTTCACTGCCCGCATCAATAACATGTACTAACGACCAATTTTATTGACCCATCGCACGACCAACACGTCGTGGATCAGCACCACCCTGCAAGCCTTCGCTATTGATTGTAATGCCGTGCAACCCCGAGTTTAAATCTCGAACACTAATTTTATGACCCAACGCTTGAAGTGCATCTTTTAGCTTTGCTGCATCCGTATTTTTTTCCAGATCCGTTCCACCATTGCGATTAATAAAATGTGGCAAGCTGATTGCCTTTTGAATATCCATATTCCATTCAAGTACGCCTAACATTGTTTTTGCGACATAGTTAATGATACGGCTACCCCCCGGTGAACCGATCACCATTGATAGATTGTCGTTTTCATCAAAGACCATAAAAGGCGACATGGAACTTCTAGGCCGTTTCCCTGGCTGCACACGATTAGCGATTAACCGGCCATCTTTTGCTTCGCTGAATGAAAAATCAGTGAGCTGGTTGTTGAGCAAAAATCCATGCACCATCACGGTGGAGCCGAAGGCCATTTCAATACTGGATGTCATTGAGAAGCCATTACCCATCTTGTCGACAATACTAAAATGTGTTGTGCTGGGTTGCTCAGGGGACTTTGACACCAACCAATTGGCATCTGCGTTGGGTGGAATACCGGGAGACGCCTTTCCCATATCTTGGACGCCTATAAGTTTAGCGCGATCGCTTAAATAATCAGCATCGATCAAGCCCTCAACCGGAACAGCCACAAAGTCAGCATCAGCCATATATTTGTCTCGATCAGCATAGGCCAATTTCCCTGCTTGAGTAAAAAGATGAACCGCTTCTGCAGACAAAGGTTGGTACTGATTTAAATTTTTACCTTCAAGCAGCTTCAAAATTTGAATAACCGTCATACCACCCGATGTGGGCGGACCCATGCCACAAATTTTGAAAGCTTTGTATGGCGCGCAAACAGGAGGTCGTTCAATGGCTTCATAAGCTAACATATCATCAATGGTAATCAGTCCTGGGTTATCTGCTGCAGTGTTACGCGCTGCATTAACAATATCCAACGCAATTTGACCTTTATAAAAACCGCTCGAGCCAAGCAACGCAATTCTTCTGAATGTCATCGCAAGCGCTGGGTTTCGCTTGATTACACCAGCCTGCAATGGTTTGCCATCAGGGAAAAAATAATTCCAGCTAGCTTCATAGCGCCCTAGTGCCGGGTTTGTTCCTCTGGCAATAGACGCCCCTAGTTTTGGAGAGATCTCAAAACCGTCTTCAGAAAGCTTGATTGCATCTTCAAACAATTCAGCCCAAGGAAGCTTACCGTGTTGTTGATGAACTTTTTCCATCATAGCGACAACCCCCGGAACACCGACAGCTCGGCCACCCGCCAGAGCGTTCCACCAGTTCATATTAGCTCCGTCCTGCTGGAAAAGTTTACCATCGGCCGCCATAGGGGCTTTTTCTCGTCCATCAAAACTTTGCAACGATTTGTTTGCCTTGTCCCAATAGAGAGCAAATGCACCGCCACCAATCCCGCTCGACTCAGGCTCAACCAAAGTTAGAACCATTTGAACAGCAATGGCAGCATCAATCGCACTGCCCCCTTTCGCCAACATTCGCATACCGGCCTCGCTTGCGTAAGGGTTTGCAGACGAAACCATGTAATGTTTTGATTTAACGAGTTTTTGTTCGATACGGCCATTACCAAACTCTGGATAGCGTGCTTCTTTGGCCACTAGCGTTGAAGTAGTTAGCGAAAGACTGATGGCTGCAACCATTATTGAAATCGACTTATTCATATAAAAAACCATTTTGTTGGGAGGTTATCTTGAGCTCACTTCAGAAAATCATAAAATTCCTATTGAGTAATGTCAATTGCCAGAATCCAATCAAAAAATCAAAAAGTCACTAATACACGAAAATGCTTTTAGCTCTCCACAGAACCTTTAAACCGATAAAATCCTCATTGAGTCTATACCAACGACAACTTGGCATTTTTGGATAAATGTGAACGGTGAGACTAAACTGTTAAATTTAATCTCCAATACATCTACATTTTTTGCCAATTAATTCCCTATTCCACTGACATGCAAACTAATTTATCCTAAGGGAAGGTTTATCATTCAATATGATTGGTAGATTCAATTTAAATAAAGACTATAAAAACAATGAAAAAATTTAACCCAGATGATCTTAGATTCAATCCTCCCAATTTTGATGAAAATATATTACAACACTGTTTGTACGAAAATTATGGCATTACTGGTCACTTCAAAACTCTGGCTGGTGAACGCGATCAAAATGTGAGTGTTACAACACAGCAGGGCCAACAATATATTTTTAAAATTTCTAGCTTTGATGAGTTAAACGAATCAATTGATTTGCAAATTCAGGCACTATTATATTTAGAAAAAAACGATCCTCAATTATCCGTACCACGTCAAATTAGAAACCAGTCTGGTCAGTCCTATAGCACGTTAATCAGCGAGAACGGACACACCCATCTAGCGAGGTTATTAAGCTATGTTGAAGGCATTCCAATTAGTGAGTTCGACCATCTACCGCTTGATGCAATCAAAGAAGTTGGCAACATCACGGGGAGAGTTTGTGCTGGTTTAAGAAGTTTCAACCATTCGGCTGCTAGCCATTTTATGCCATGGGATAGCTTGAACGAACTGATTTTTACTGACGAATTACGTCAAAATTACACCCCAGATGATTTCAAGCCATTAGCCGAAGGGCACCTAATGCGGTTAAAAGCCTATACTATGCCGAAGCTATTGGCTCTCCCACGACAAGTCATTCATAACGATGGGCATTCAGGCAATATTATGTGCTCTCCAGACAGTCCCAAAAATGTCACTGGTGTTATCGATTTTGGTGACCTAGTTTTAGGGCCAGTTGTGGTCGATTTAGCGGTCTGCCTCAATAGTATGATCGATCATAATTCTGATATATTAGGTGCCACAGCAGCCATGCTGGAAGGTTATCAAAAGCATACCGTTATTCCTGACAATCAGTTAAAACTCCTCTATGACGCACTTGCAGTACGAAGTATTTTAACGGTGCAACTTTTATACTATCGCACCATACATCATGCTCACGATGTGCAAAAATTACTCGAAGAAGATTTTTCAGGTACGATTGAAAAAGCCAAAATATTCCTTGGATTTGATCGTGATGTTTTTATTGATTATATTTCATCCATTAAGCCTCAGTAATCAAGGCATTTATTGTTATCAATCGCCATTTAATTTGAACCTTATTGCCGACCATTTGAGTTTTTAATGACTACAGCCAACCATAATCTTATTAGCCGTCGCAGCAGAGTGCTCGGACCAACTTATACCCACTTTTATGAGGAACCATTGCATATTATTAGGGGTGAAGGTATTTGGCTTTATGACAGTAGCGGTAAACAATATCTCGATTGTTACAATAATGTGCCCTCTGTCGGTCATTGTAATCCCTACGTTGTAGAGGCTATTACTCGACAAATTAGCACGTTAAACACTCACACTCGTTACTTACATGAAAATGTAATCGAATACGCTGAAATGCTAACAGCAACTATCCCCGAAGATGACTATGTGGTTCTACTGGTTTGTACAGGCACTGAAGCAAATGACCTGGCCTACCGCATCGCCTCCACAGTGACAGGGAATAAGGGTGTTATTATTACTGAAAATGTTTATCACGGTAACTCAACACTGGTATCCGAGTTATCACCTTCTGAAGGACGCCATCACCCATGTCCTGATTTCATTACAGAAATTGCAGCGCCTGATAGCTACCGTGGCAAAGTAGATGCTCAAGAGATAAATGCGGCGATAAAACAGTTAGCAATAAACGGTCATAAACCCGCCATGCAATTGATCGAAGGTGCATTTGAAAACCCCGGCCTTTTCACCCCGGAGAAAACCTATTATCAGGATATGATTGCTAAAACTCGCGCAGCCGGAGGGTTAATTGTATTTGATGAAGTTCAATCGGGTCTTTGTCGTCAAGGTGAAAATTATTGGGCCTTTCAAAACTCTGAGCTGGTGCCGGATATTATAACCATGGGAAAACCATTGGGAGGTGGACACCCGTTAGCTGCAGTAGTTGTCAAACGTCACGTAATAGAAGAATTTGGTAAAGTGACTGATTACTTCAACACCTTTGGTGGCAACCCTGTTTCAGCAGCCGCTGGGCGTGCGGTTCTGCAATATATTCATAAAGAAAATATTCTGCAAAGTGTCCATGATACTGGCATCTATTTTAAACAAGGTCTGGTTGACCTTCAAAAAAAACATAATGTTATCGGTGATATAAGGGGCAAAGGTCTGTTCATTGGTATTGACTTAGTCAAGGATCAACGCACCAAGGAACAGGCACCCGAACAGGCGACTCGCCTGATCGAATTAGCAAAAGATGAAGGCATGCTAATTTCAACCGTAGGTGTTGAAGCGAATGTATTAAAGATTAGACCCCCTTTAATATTCAATCAAGATAATGCAGATATGGCACTAGGCATGCTCAACAATGCATTTAGTGCGCTTTAAAAGGCTGCTTTTATAGTTTTTCTAAATCGTCTATTTTAATAAACCGTATTTAACATTAGTGATTAGGAAAACGGTTAGTCAAAAATTAAGTATTCAGCTTTAAAAAGGCGTCAGGTGCATCAACTTGGTAGTCATTATTTAATTTGCATATCATAATAACGGGTTCATCCTCAGATTCCCCAGCGACATCGAGTAATCGTAGTTGATGTCAAGTTGAACTCACCTCAGCTGCGAAAAATAACCCATATAACATATCATTTAGGACACTTATTGCGTAAAAATGAATTTACTTATTCTATGCGAATGATTATCATTTGCGTATGATGGTGTTACTATCTATACTTGCTTAAACTCAATTGATGATACAACTCTGCCATTCCGTTGGAGTTAAAAAGTAAGAGAGTGCTTAAGTAATATAACAGTATTTAAATGACAGAGGCCCGTTATGGTTATATAGGCCATTTTCCTACTGGGCATGGGTACTTTAAGTCTGTAAAGATCCGCTAGTGCAGTAAGGCCTAATGCACCATATATTGATGAATTTAAATTTGATAATTAGGAGATCGATATGCTCAATCCAAATGTAGTAACCAAAATGAGTGAACTTGAACTTTTAGTCACAGGCTGTGGAGACTCAGTGATTCGCTTGAAATCAGAGTGGAACCATATTATTGAAGCTATAAAAACATTAGGGCCTGTCATGCCTTTAACGCGAAATGAATATGCAGCCTGTGAAAAAAACGGTACCTATAGCAACGTTAAAATCATGAGCAGTATGGGTTTTGTACTTGATGATTTGATTAATCTAAAATTATTTATTAGTCACTGGTATCAGGGATTTTTTGTGTGCGAAAACACAACCAATGGTGAAAGTCAGAGCCTGCAATTCTTTGATAGTGATGGCAAGGCTATTCACAAGATCTACCTACTTGAGTTGAGTGATGAAAAATCTTTTGACTCTTTTATATCAACATTTACTAGTAGTGACCAATCAAATTTTTTGAGCAAGCAATAATTCTTGTACCTTAAACCCTTTAAATTTTGATAAAACTTAAAAATAAAAGAGTAATAATAATGAATGCAACATTCCCTGATATTAATATTGATAACATTGACCCACAGCTGGTAGTAGCCTCTTTATGTTATCTGATAACGCTTCATTTTAGAGGGAATTCAGAAAACCTTACAGCGGTGGTAAAGCACCATTTGAAAATTTTGATCGAACTGAATGAGTATGTTTCACCTGAAGCAACTGCCACTTACCATAAGCTAAGTAAAATGTGGGCCAATATTGAAAATGAAGGGAAAATTCAACCCAGCATTGAATGTAATCACAAAAAAACAATACATTGATTCAATTAAGCTAGTCGCCAACTATATCGACTGACAACCAACTCATTTAATGTTGTATTGGGCTACTCAAAAAACTCCAAAGTGGCGAGGAAAATAAAAATCACAGCCCACCTAAATGAAAGGATCGCGGGTAGATAAGAATAATTTAACCTTATTAACGCACATTAGAACCCTCACCCAGTCACAATCAGAAGCAGGATACATGGTTGTCTAAAAAAACTGTATTCTGTAGGTATCGCTGACTAAATGTGGTCAATGCACTCTCACAAAAATGCTTTAATCGGACCGGCAGTCAATACTATAGACACTGCATCTGCCAATGGTTGTATCGAAGCCTAAACCAATTTTGTTTAAAAATTTGACTGCTTTACATTTTCTAATCATCCAAATTGGTTAGAATGAGATTTGGGTAAAATTTTAAACGAGTCTGCCGTGGATTACGAATTTCAAAATAACTACTTGGGGTGCCCTATAGCTAAATTTTCAATGGGTCATGAAGCTTTTGGCCAGTGGTTTACTGAAGATCTGTCAAATGACATTATGCTAGTCGATAAAATATTGGTCAGCATTTTCGAAATTGAAAATAAAGTAATTGTTAAGAAAACTTTCATTGGGAAAACCTTTGAATTAATGATCGAATTTGAACAAGCCTCAGTTCGAGCTTTGTCGTTAGATTATGATTCAAATCAAGCGCTCGACGATGGCATGGAATTATTTGATCAGGAGCAACTGTCAGAATGCGGTTTAACGGATTTCAAAGAAACGCTGGTTTCCTGGCGGGAATTTATCACTTGAGTCATTCCTTGTAATGGTTGGCATCAAACCTTTTGGTTAAATCTTGTCCCTTGCTTTTTAACCGAACTCAAGTTCTTTAGTAGTACTGTTTTAACTTATATACTGGGATATAAAAACGAGACAATACTCGATCCTACGGCTAATTATGCTGAAAACCCGCCTATTTTTTATAAAATTCTATATTTATAATTTTTTCTTCTATTAAGGCCTGTCTTCAATATTTCTCTGCTAATTACTGTGATAGCATCACAGCTTGAAGAGTAAAGGCCGTGTTCAAAAACACTGCAGAAGATAGAGCAACACTTATTATTCTCTATTCACTTAGGTTATCTAAATAGTTTGCTCAATTTCTGGATGTTTGGTTTGTTTCGAGCTTTTTATCAACGATCAAAAAGCAATTCTGCAAATACTTAAAGGATAATTGAAAATGACCAAGCAAACTTCAATAAAAGCCCATGAATTAATTTCTCCACTCTCGGGACTGAGACATCTCATTGAAACCAATCAAATTGAAGCGTCTAGCGACGATTTTTTGAGTGATAAAGCTGCAGTGTGGTCTCCCCATAACAAGATCATAAACGTGACACCAGGGCCAGCTTTTGGTTCTGATTTGGTCACTCAATTTTCATCAACCCAAACAAGAGGCATGCGCGGTCCAGGCGCGGCTGAATTTTTTACGACCATTCGTCAAGAGTACGCAAAATTGGTGGATATGCCCGCAGGCGGCATGCCTCTCTTCTTTAACGGTTCTGGAACAGCAGCTACCGAAGCAGCTGCAGGCTCATTGCGGACGCCAGACGAAGTGAGTTCCGACAAGATTGTCATCCTAACCTTGGAGATTGGTTGGTTCAGTAATGCTATGGGCAATTGCGTTGAAAATTTAGGTAGAGGTGTCAATCGCTTACAAGAAGAACTGGGTGAAGACCTGCCGTTTGATCGATGCAAGACGGCACTAGAGAAAGACCTTGCCGATAACTCAGGGGGTGGCATCAAAATAGTAATGGCTCCGCATAATGAAACAGGTGCGGGCGTTACTGCCAACATACAGAGATTGCGTGATTTGCTGGATGAGCTTAAACATCCGGCCCTTCTTGGTATTGACGGCATTTCTTCCATCGGCAGTTTGCCACTTTCAATGGATAAATTGGGGATCGACATGCTCATGGGATGCAGTCAAAAAGGCATGATGGCTTCACCTGGCATAGGCATGATTACACTCAGCCCAAAAGCATTGAAAAAAATTGCCGAGTGTGATCAACAAATGATAGCGGCTGGGCTTAAAAAAGCCGAACACTACCTGAGCCTTACGAAGATGATTGCAGCCATGGAAACGAGTGCGCTTCACACAGAAACCCCACCAAACTACGCCCAATTAGCCGTGGCTTTGGATACTATTGCAATCGAGGGTTTAGCTCGAGTTTTCGAACGTCATGCAGATTGTTCTGCAATCTTTCGGGCTGCGGTAATGGCTGCAGGTTTTGAACTCGTGGCAAAAGACATTCATATAGCGTCCAATGTGGTGACTGCAATCAAGGCACCAAAAGGTTATGGAGAGAAAGAAATCAAAGCAGTTTTAAGTATTATGCATAACAAGCACGCTGTAGAAGCAGCGGCTATTCCAGGCTATCCGGATATGGGCTGGAGACTTTGTGCAACAGGTGGAATACAACCCCAACATGCTCTAATGGCTTCCATAGCATTCTTGAAGGCAGCCGACGAAGCCGGTTTACCAATTGATAGTGATAAGGGATTGTTTGCTGCATCTGAGACCTATGGAAAAGTTGTTCGATATCATCGCCCCCTCCCTGGAATTGATATGTACGGTAGGTAAGTCTGTCATAAAATATGAAATGCACACTCAGCACACATTCAGGGCGGTGGTACCTCAGAATTTTTAATGGTCCACCGCTCCTTCGTTTGCAGCTACCAGGGGCAAGACATAAAATAAATAATGCAGTGACACGGACATTCTGCATGATCGACTGAGCATGATACCATTTCATCCAGGAAGTCTTTTCCTAACAAAAAAGTATATAGGTTATCGAAGTGGTTAAGACTCTGTAGGATTATATCCTCAGGCGGTCTCAGTTAACGACGCATGGAAGCCAAACTAAAGCTACCGTTGTAATCCACCGGATAACTCATGTGCAATATGTATGTGCCACTTTCTGCAAATTCATGCGTGAGGTTAACCGCACAAGAGACTATATTTAAAAGTACAAAGTTTTCTGTGTATATACTGATGAAGCTATTACTTTTACCCCGACAATAAGATGTTTTTGCAAGATCCAATGGTTTATTTAGGGCTGCCCGGATTATCCACTTGTCTTTAGCAACAACTGTATATTTAAAATAGTTCGTAGATAAGTTGCTAGAAATAGCGTGTCTTTTAGATAAGTTTAACTCAACTGGTAAACCAGGGCTGCCACCAGAAATTGCTGGTCCAGCAGCTTGAGAAAGACTATTTTCAGAAAGTGCTTCCTGGTTAGTTACTTCGATACCAGAAGGTGATACTTCAATAGTAGTTGGTAAAACTATAGTATTCAGTAAGGTGTCTACGTCACTACAGGCAACAAGACCAAGCGACAATATTAAACTAGAGACCAAAGGGATTTTTTTCTTAAATAAATTCATAGCCGTAATTACTACAATATAGCGCTATTGTTGTTTGACGAGCAGTTTAGTTTTTTCATTGATTATAAATAAATTATGAAAATATATAGGGTCAACTACATAAAAAAATGTTAAATAAATTAAGAAAATTTACTATACCAATAGCTTTGAAAATAGATGTAGGTTGAAGATTATTATCACGTAAGATGTTTACTACAAACCTTGATTTTATAAAAGTGAATAGGCTTAATTATGCTTGATAGCGCAGATCACATTACTACTACGTGAATCAGAGGGAGCCAGAACGCGCATAGCCACAAAATGTTAAAGTGAATTGATCACGATGACTTCATCAAAAAAATCATTCTGAAGAGAAACGAAGAAAAATTTCAGTCGGTGTTAAAGCGCTTAAAAGTCTTTGTATACCGAGAAAAATTAAATGGCGGTCTGTTTTAGTGCTCGAAAAACCATCACTTAATAGCGCTATTAGGTTATGATAGTAGAGAATTTTACACTGACTGTTCGCCCTTTCTAGGTTTACGGTAAACAGTTAAAACCCAAATGGATTCAACCCAAAATTTGTAACTGAAAGACGGGTAGCATCTCATCGACAGACTTCTAATCGATTCGGACACCGTAGTATTCACAGAGAAACTGAGAGAAACAAATGAAGCCATATCAAGCCACTATCCTTAATGCCGTCGTATTGGTAATATTCGGCCTTTGGGCTTATCTGAATGTAGCTGCAGAGTCGCGCTCTATGACGATATTAATACCCGTATTTTTTGGCGTTGTTCTCGCCTTACTGGCTATACCCTTTAAAAAGGAAAATAAAGTTGTTGCTCACGTTGTTGCTGGGTTAACACTTCTGATTTCGATAGCACTAATCATGCCGCTAATGGGTTCCATCGGCCGCGAGGATATGGATGCCATATTCCGAGTGGGTGTTATGATGACAACCTGTTTGTTCGCCTTAGTTGTCTATATTAAAAGTTTTATTTCAACTCGGCGCGCGCGGCAAAATGAGGCATAACCAAGTAATATCACACTATTGAAGAACCCTATAAAACCCGATAAAGCCCGGTTCAGCGACGTAGGTAGCTGACGGGCTTTTTGGGGAATAAAACAAGACAATTTGTGGCGTCAAATTACAACTGATTTTTAGACGAACTAAGCATCGATATACAATAGGCCAAAATCAACAAACTAAAATGGGGTCAAACGTGAGAACTTTGCATTAAAGTTAAATCGCATTTAAAGGCTAAAAGACCTTAATTATATAATAGGCATGCAACTGACTAAATCAGTTTACCCGTCCAATCACACCAAGCAATCTCTCTACCAGGAAAAGCACATTGTTGAAAAGGCCATGCCTCAGCTAACCAGCGCTTTGTTTGATTAAATAGATCATCGTCTAAATTGATCTCACTATCACGCACCCAAAGATAGACTTCACAACTGAAGCCGGGAACCGCTGTCGGATAAAGATAAACACAGCCAATATAACGACTATTGAAAGCAGATAAAACTGCATAGGCAAATCCTTCTCGGTTATTATATTCAGCCTCATGCTGAACCAAATCTTTAATGTTTGATTCAAACGTCATAGAGTCTTCCGGCCATCGGTCATTCTCATTAAATACTTGTCGCAGACGGTTCCGGCTCGACATAACGGCTTCGTAATCTTCATTCCCAACACTTGGCCCCAATACAACAAAAGTAAACTGATCCGTTTTTAAATGCGCCGGAATACTAACACTTGCCGCTAATAATTTTTCCTCCATTATATCTCTCCACCTGTTGACTCAATACACCGCCAAGTAAACCCATTAATCGAATAACTCACACCCATCACTGCTGCGTGAGGCATCGTAAAATCAGTTAATTCACCCAGCCCCCATTGCCACTTCCACCGATTATCTTCAATCAACCAATAGGCACTATTAAAACTAATGCCCGACACCATCATTAAAATATGATTGTCTACCCTAATGAGCATACCCAGCAGCTCTCCACTGTGCGCACGTTGTTCAAAAACACGTGTGGCAGGAGATAAAGCGGTCTGCCTCAGCCAGCGTTCTTTACATTCATAACGCTTACCGACCATCTCAAAGGTCGCATGCTCAAGCAACACGTCTCCATCCCAATCAACCCTACCAATATCAAGACCTTCATTATGGAAATCTAAATCATGCTGAAAGGTTAAATGAGGCGCTTCCCAATTGACACCCCCAGAAAATGACTCTGGCTCAATATTTAGGTTTGCCAGGCTAATACGGATATCACCATAGTAACCCTGACTTTGTAGCCAAATAACATCGCTATTCTCTTTAGGTGTTTCACCCTCCATCTGAATGGATTCTCGTACCCAAGCGCCGACTAATTTATTAGGAACCGTTGTATCCATTTATAAATTCGCAACTAATCAAAAAAATTGATAGGTAAAAAATAACCAAGACATCCATTCTTCAGAAATTTTAAATTCAACCCAAAAGTCATTGGTCCCCATAAAAAAGTAATCACTAGGTAAGAGCTATATTGATTCTAAACAATTGAGTTTGTCTAATTATCCTTCTGCTTTTTTGCAAAGTCTAGAACATAACAATCCGTCAACGAATTAATTGGCTGCGTTATTTATTTAAGTATTTTTAACGGCCTTCTGTAAGGAGAAAAAATTACACGTTCGAATTGGAGGGGTGGTTGGTTTTTAGGGTCTTTTCGGCCAGTACACGTCATTTGATACGAGTGTAACCAGAATGAGTAAACTATCGGTTAGTCCAGCTCTTAATTATAGGCAATCAAAGAGGTCGGTGGTACAGGCAAACCATGCCTAAGGTCCACCGACTCCCGTAATTACAAACTTTACTTTCAGTAACGGTTTAACGGAAAATGATGTCGGCCAACGTCCTCATTAGGCGGCTTTTTGGCGATTTACGTCCAAACGCGCATCGACCACAGAAACGGTGCGATCGACTGCATCAGACTTCATATTTTGACTGGCGGCAATGGACTGCACCAACCGATCGAGTCGTTCAATGTTGGTTGAACCGTTTGCCAAGGCGCGGGCTGCTGAAGACGGGTTCAACAAAGACAACGTGGCATTAGCATACTTTTCAAACGGCACAAGATCCTCTGGATTCGCTCCAAGAGAAACAGACAAGTCAAATACCCAGCTATAAACGGAACGAGATTCTTCAATATCGGCGTGCACCGAGTCCTTGATTGATTGGATGCCATCTTTGAGCACGCAACGATAGTTGCCTGCCAGTAACATGCTCCATTTTGCCAATGGTACAAACACAGAATCATGTACCCTGAGCTTGACCGGTAATTCCACTTCACCATCACCCGTGTCAAAGCGAATAGCATCGATGTCCGCCTCTAACTGTTTGAGGATAGCGGTATGTGCATCTGATTCAAATCGCGCTACCTTGAAATTGGTCGGTAGTCCGACCTGAAGCAAATTGATCTGATCAGTAGAGGGTCTGAAAGCCTGCGGGTCCGGGCTAGCCAATGTCATCAACGATGGATCCAAATTGTCCCAAACCGAAGAATCTGTATAGCTGCCTTTAAGTGCATCTACGTCAAGACCAGGAATGCGCCTCAAATAAGGCATCGGTGGCATGTTCATAATAGACATCACAGGAACAGCGGCATCGGCCACGGCGTTTAATAGCGCATGCACTTCAGTGGCACGATATTGGGGTTCCTGCATCGCCAGCACAACCAGATCGTAATCGGCAGGATTGACCGCACCAGGAACATCAGCAGACAGTGTGCCCGGCATGTTTCGAGAATCGAGCTCTATAGGTTCGGGCAGCCCACGGACCGGTAAGCGGACTATAGCCCCCTCTTCATTTATAATTTTGGCCTCTTCGGCGAGGCATACAAGTTTGACCGTATGTCCAGCCAGGGTAAGTTTTGCGCCCAATAGTGAACCGTACGAAGCGCCAAGAATCAGAATTTTATAAGTGTTTGAAATGCTATTTACTCCTAGATAACGAATTTGACTAGTTTGAAATTGGTGTTCGACTTAAAACCAAAGAACTAATCGGCATGTAATAAAAATTGGTCTGACCAATTTAACAAACTTATGATGACAATGCCAATAAAATTCTTATCCGACAAGAAATGAGCCAGAACGAGAGATGTAATTCAAAACTATTGAGTCCCCAAACTAAATATTTTAGGTCGTTTTCCATCACAAATCGTCCTTAGGCCTTTGCTGGCGATTATTTTTTTTGGCCTATTGATTATCCAATATTACCCATGCTAGTTGACTGATATGGCGTAAGCCAATGGGCAAGGTGAAGTTGTTAAATTAAATTAGGAGCAATTACGTTTTTGTCTTAATTGAGCAGGGCAAACAGGGAATGCATCACGATTTCATCTCAATTATACGCTGTGTTCTGCCGACTATTGTCTTCAGGCAAAGCGACCGGTGCTGATGAATCACCTTGGCGGATATTTTCACCCATATTACCATTTTAATTATCGCCTATAAAAATATAGCGTTATTGGAATATCAATCATGATTCCTAATGCACGACCCTACCCCTTACTTTCAATGCAACCACCAGCATGCCTGTAGCAAACAAACAGATCACTGCGAGCAAGATACAGATCAACTCGAAGGCGACATTTTGGCTGAGTAGGTACCCAACCAAAGCCGGCCCCAAGGCGGATGAAAAAACCATGACGGCGTTAGTTAATGACTTTATCGCACCCAAATGTTTAGCGCCGTAGAGCTCGGCCCAAAGGGCACTAAAGCCTGTGAAGTAAAGGCCGGACGAGACTCCCATAAAGATCATAAAGGGTATGACAAAAAAAGCCTGGTTTGATGGCACTAACACGAGCAAAGCAATGGCCAGTGGAATTAAGAATACGGGCATTATTTTACGGGCGGTGTAACGGTCGATTAACGTGCCCGAGTAGATTGTTGTCACCACCGAGACGATTGAATACAACCAGTAGTTTCCAGTCACCCAGAGGTTTGACCAACCTTTCGATTTGGCAATTTCATTGGGGAAGAAGAACATCGCGGTAAGGATTAGTGACGGCGCAATCATGGCGGGTAACATGAGGTAAAAGCGTGATTCAGACAACGCTTGTTTGCGGGTATAGCCTGCTTGGGCGTCGCCGTTGGCGGTTTGGTTGATGCGAGTTTGCGTTAGTTTGGCGTGACGCTGGCTGTGCCCTTTAAGTAACCACAGCACGAGTATTATGGCGCTAAAGACGAACAGACCGACTAAAAAATAGGTGTCGCGCCAACCCCATTTGGTAATGGCGAATACCGCTAACAGCGGTAACAGTGCCTCACCAAAAGCGAAACCAATGGCGGCGAGTGCTATGGCTTTGCCGCGATCATTGGCATGGTACCTGGCCATGGAGGTGAGCCCACTATGGCTGGTTAAGCCTTGGCCAAACTGGCGTAACATAAAAATGCCGATGACTAACACTAACGGTGAATAGGCGGTGCTAATGAGTAAACAAGCCAAACCCAAGCCCAACAAGCTGATGGCGGCAAACCATCTGAGATCGACTTTGTCGATTAACGCCCCACTCCAAGTGATAACAGCAGCGCTGAGCAAGGTGCCTATCATGTAGGTTTGCCCCCAGCTGCCGGCATTTAGGCCGAACTGTGCTTGTATTTCTGGACCGAATACGCCAATGACGTAGGTTTGCCCCGGGCTGGATAAAAACGCCATGACAAAGCCAAAGCCTAGAAATCGTTTGTTCGCCCGTGCAAATTGCCAGTAGTCGATTAGCATGAGTTTTTACATTTTTTAATCACGCGTGGGTCTGCTTTTGCAGTTAGTATTAAGCTTGAACTGGCTTTTGGCTTTTACGGCTCTACCAGCCGAGTGACTATTTGTGGGTCTGACTCGAGTGTTCGGTGGACTGGGCACTTGTCGGCTATTTCTAGCAGCCGTTGCCGTTGGTCATCGGACAAGTCCCCGGTGAGGGTTATTTTTCGGGTTATGCGTTCTATTTTGTCATTGCAACCCTCGCAGTCTTCGGCATGGTCACGTTCGTGTTCTAGTGTGACTTTAATGTCATCTAACGCTAATTGCTTGTGGTTTGCATACATCCTTAGCGTCATGGAGGTGCAGGCGCCCAGGCTCATTAGAAGCAAGTCGTAGGGGGTTGGCCCAAGATTAGTGCCCCCAGACTTCAATGGCTCGTCAGCCATTAGTGGGTGATTGTCGCTGAACAGGCCACGCAGGAATTTCTTATCTAGCTCGGTGACCAGTACCTCGCCTAATTCAAGCGCTGGTTTTTGTGCCCAACGGCTGGGCTGGTCGACGCTGTCTATGCCTAGGTAACGGCTGGCCCAGGCAGCGAGTGTTTTACCGACATACTCGGCATCTGCGGCCTTACTGAGTAAATGGTCGGCGTTATCGAGTGAGATAAAGCTCTTGGGGTGTTTGGCCGACTGATAAATTTCAGCCGCTTGGTCAATTGAAACAATGGTGTCGATAGGCGAATGAAAGACGACTAACGCGGCATCGAGCTTAGCAATTTGATCGGTTGAATTGTACTTGTCGATATCCTCTAACATTTGCTGTTTGATAAGGAACTGGCGTCCACCGATCCCAACTAGTGCTTCACCCTGCTGGGCTATTTTATTAGATTCAACCTCAAATAAATGTTCAACATGTTTGGCAGTCGCCGGCGCTCCTATTGTTGCGATGGCTTTAACCGATTCGATTTGATGCGCTGCACTGAGGACCGCTGCCCCACCCAGGCTATGCCCTATGAGTAATTTTGGGGCTTGGTATTGTTGTTTGAGTGCTTCAGCGGCTGATAACAAGTCTTGCACATTGGATGAAAAGTTGGTGTTCGAAAAATCGCCGTCACTATTACCCAGGCCAGTGAAGTCGAATCGCAGCACTGCGATGCCCTGTGCCGCCAGTGCACGACTAATGCGTGAGGCGGCCGCTATGTCCTTGCCGCAGGTAAAGCAGTGCGCAAACAAAGCATAATGCGCAATGATGATAGGCTTTGGGGGTATTTCCAACAGGCCCGCTAATAAATGCCCCTTGTTATTAACGAATTCGAATTTTATCTTGCTCATAGATGGGTCTCGTCTTGAAAGGGGCCTAGCTTTTCCAGGTTGCTTAGGCTATTGAAATATTCTTCATACTAACCTGACTATACACCCAGAGCTTGAGAAATTCTGAAGCCAGTACGGCAAATGGTAATTGAGTTGCTTGTCGTAGCGGATGGTTTTGGCTAATGGCTCCGGCTGAAGCCCCTAACTGTTGGGGGGCATAGCGTTGGCAATAAGAGGACCGCAGTTGGTCGACGCCAGACAGTTGTATGAAGTAAAACCCTCCGTTTAAGCCTTTGTCGGAAGCATTGCTTCAAGCACCGCACCTTAGCTGACTAGTTTAGTTGGGTGACCGTTTTTATGGCCAAAAAAAGGACCCAGAAGGGCCCTTTAAAACGATTTAATTGAAGCGGTTTATTCTGCAGTGGGTGGATTCACTTTATTGTCCTGCAGGGTTACTTGGGTCTGAGATAGCAGCCTACCGTTAACCTTTGCAAGTGGGTTAAGGGCAATGTGTGTTTTAGCAAGAACAACACCGATAAATTGAGCATTGTCACCGAGTGCCACATTTTCGGTTAGCTGCCAGAAGATATTCTTCGCCAAGGCACCATTTAATATCATCTTTGTTGCGCCTGCCTGATATAAATTACCCGATATTTGAAAAATCCAAACATCATCCTTACCACCCTCAAACGTGATATCCTGATCCATTACTACATTGGTTCCCCATCTATAAAGACCAGGCTTTAGTGTTTGTCCATCACTGATTTTTCCTGCGCCATATTCGCTATAGTCAGGCGAGGCCCTACCAGCCGCATCGGTATAGGCAACGACCATGTCGAGCACCGCATTGTCCACTTGAGTCTTAGCGTCTGCATTACCAAGAGAGCAGGCCGTGCCACCCATGCCACCGGCATAGCTTGCGTCAACGCCGTAGATTGTCCCTTCAGATATTTCTGTGCAGTAAACGTTATCCATAAAATTAGCGGCAATGGGGCTAGAACCAATATTGCCCGTAATTTTCGTATGATGATTGCCAATATTTGTGATGCCTGTTTTTGCCAATATTGTAAATTCTTCTGCCCCTCTGAGATTAATTGGGCGACGAACTGTTCCAGCATAACTATTGACCGAAACAGTGCTTTCAAAATACGGCTTACAACCTTTCGATCCAATTTGGTTATCGGCCCCTAGGGTGATGGCGCCATTCGTACTAAACAGACCACCACATAATTTACCGATGCCTGTTGAAGCAGAGGCTTCACCCGTTAGTTGGATACCCGCGCCAGTAGTGATGTTAGTATTGGTAAAAAAAGTACCTATCAGTGTCGAGCCTGCGCCTATAGTGGTGTGACTGCCTGAATTAAATATAATAGTGCCATTCGACCCTTCTTTAAAAACCATTTTCAGGTTTGCACCTAAGCTAGTAGAAGTATCGACATTGATAATCCATTTGGCGTTACTTTTGTTATTGGGGTCCGAAGCATCAAATGTGAGTGTTATGCCCGCGGCCGTTGTCAGAGCGGATGCATGATAAACGCCGGGTTCTAACGTTGTGTCCACAGCAATCGTTAAAGGGAGGTCTTTCTTAGGTTGATGCTTACCCAAATTATCTTGCTCTTGGGCCAGTTTATCTTTCCAATCAGTCATCTTGCTTTTTATTTCTGCTGCATCTACGTCGCTCAGCTCCTGACCCTGAAGGATGCTTCCATTAACCGTTGCCGTAGCAGAAATGGAAGCGGAAGTTCCCGCTTGAGCATTGACTGCTTCTCCATTGGCATCACTTGTTGGACCGATTGTCACAAAGGCACCTAACGTTAAGGTTGTTCCCGCTATCACTTTGCCAGAAACAGATGCCTGCGCACCGAGGCCCACTGTGGATAAAGACTTGAGATCACCTTCAATTGTTGAAGCTGTACCAACGGCTATTGCAGCACCAGAAATAAGATCTCCCCCCACATTTCCACCCGTACCGAGTGTTAATGCACCTCCAGCGATAAGATCACCACCCACAGTTGAAGTCGCACCGAGTGTTGCAGCTGCAGCTACTTGAAGATTGCCATAAATAGTTGAATTTCCACCCATTGTTAAAATAGCGCCTGAGTAGACGGTCGGGCTAGGTGATATGGCATGTGCACTCAACACGACAGACAGTATTGGAATTAAGAGGGTACTTTTTTTGAATTTCATGGGAGTTAGTCCTTATTAATTTTTTGTGAATTTAATATAGGCAAACCCACATAGCCTTGCAGGATTGGACTCTACTCTTAATCTTAAAAATTAAATGTAAGCAAAAGAGTCAGTTTTTGTAGGATGTTGATTACGGAATTTGTATTAAGTAAGATTTAACTTACAAATTTCTCATAAAGGTAAGATTAATCTTATAAAAATAGATTTAAGCCAGATTTAACTTACAAATATTATGCTTATAATTAATAATCGGCCTTAACTGACCGTGTTCGATTAGAGCTCAGTGACTATTAATTGATTAACCGGTTTGGCAATTTTAGGGGATAGCGATGGATGTTGAACCCTGGGTTCAATGAATGGCTTGCG
>Ga0115001_10000458_pt1 | contig 29799 bp, 38 predicted proteins | sample ArcticOcean_MG_C_12_FD_89869 | JGI IMG/M metagenome (GOLD analysis project Ga0115001, IMG submission 89869) | Marine microbial communities from western Arctic Ocean - ArcticOcean_MG_CB8_130 | ecosystem: Environmental > Aquatic > Marine > Oceanic | place: Arctic Ocean: Canada Basin | collected... | reverse complement strand
TATTATAATATATGTCCAATTCTATATGTTCTACACTTGTCATCTGAAACATCCAAACATCCAACTGTCCTCAATGTATTTTCACAACCTGCCCCCCCCCGATAATTGTTAGTAATTTTTCTATATGATATTATAATATATGCCCAAAACCTGGTGGCTCCCAAGTGTCTCCCGACGTTTTATACAAAATCATAATTTTGGAACTTTGGAACTTCCAGGGGCACTAACGAAAACATACAGAATCTACTACAATATAATAATAATATTAATAAAAAAAAAAAAATTAAAAATTCTTTATCTATATTATAATATAGTTCCAATCTGTGTGTTTTCGTTAATGCCCCTGGAAGTTCCAAAGTTCCAAAATACCGGGGGGCAGGTTATGAAATATATTGAAGACAGTTGGGCAAATGGGCAGTTGAAGGACCATTAAAAAACTTACAGAATCTGTGAGTCTGGGAGTGTGTCATCGATTTGCCCATTTGCCCAAATTCTGTGAGTTCTGTTAACGGTTTTCGTTTGTCCATTTGTCCAAAATATCGAGGGCAGCTGTCAATGAGTACTCAAAAAATAAAATACAACAAGAATATTCTCGATTTTTGTTTTTGTGAATACTTTACGAATATTTTTTTTTAGATCAATTATGCCGCTAGATAGAACAACCAAAAATAATAAGATGTCACAATTCGCAATGACCAAATTTAATATGCTCAATTACCAAAAACAATCTCAACCAAAATTTGTGGAAGCAACTCGCATTTCTCGCCGAACTGGTAAACAGGAAACCTACTTTGATATTCAAAACGATAAGGGTTACGGTTTCAAAATGATGACACCACCGTGCAATGCACTTTTTCCCCATTTGGGCGAAGGTGGTAATTTTGGTGGAAAATTTTCTCAAACCAAAGAAACTTCCAAAATTGTGACCAATTTAGTCCGTAATGGTCCTGATACCCAATTTGGTGCAGCCCGTTCCGATTATTTCAACTACATGAATCAATTCAATGACAACGTATTGACCCAAATGTTTAACATGGACGCGGGGGGTACTGCCTCTGCTGTCATGACCAAAATTACCAAACGATACGGTAAAAAAAAAACCGAACCCGAATTGAAAGAGATGGGATTGAAAGCCTTTAAAAAGGCCGCCATGCTTCCATTGAAAACGAAGGACGGCGAAGAACAATTGGTTATTAAGACAGCTGCATTTAACAAAGATTTGACACCTCGTACAGTCCGATACGTACAGCCTTCTGGTGGACAATACATTGAAATGGACCAAGCTCCAGATATTAGAAACGGTGCTTTGCTTTCAGTCCCATTCATGGTGCGACCATTCATTATGTCCAAGGACAAATATGGGTTGACGTACACCATGATTACCGACGTGGTCGTTTATTCCACTGGTACTGGTCGTCCTGTAGCCACCATGGAAGCCATTGAAACCGTTGGAAGAAATTACCAACTCAGTTTAAGCGAAGGCAAAGATGATCGCACATACTTGAATATCAATGACGATTCTAACGTTTCTTTCGAGATGCGTCCTGTTCCGACCGAAGTGGTCTTTTCCGATTTGACGGGTGACGGTACCTTTGGTAAAATTCCAGGTGTAACTCAGTTAGGGGCAAAGTACAATGCTACTACCAAGGAAGACACTGCTAACCCTGCATCGGTTGCTTTTTTTGATTACGTTGAGAAAATGCAAAATGATATTGTTTATTATTCCATCCAGCATCCAAAATTATTGGTAAAATTGAAAGAAGAATGCAAAGAAGAAGCCGATGAATTGGTCGCTGAAACTGGCGAGAACTTTGACGCAGCTTTCCGTGGAATCATTACCGATTCGTTCAACGCTCCAGTTTCGAAACGTGAAGAGGACGACTACCGGCAATTGAAATTCAGTCAAAACGTTTACAGTCGGAATGGTGCAAAAAACGTGTTGCCTATGCAAAACTCAACAGGTCAAGCTATTACTGTGGATTCTGTCCAACGCGGGGCTTTGATTGCACCTGTCTTGAAACCTTCTGTATATTTTATGGCCGACGGTAAATTCGGTATGAAATTGAGCATCAGTCTGGCTCATGGTATTCGCATCGATTCCAATCCCGAATCCACTGACAGCGGGGGCTCTGGATGTTTGTACGAAGTAGAAGAACCACCTGCCAAACGTCAACGCATGAGCCCCTCTGAGTAGATAATAAACATATAATAACTGGGCCTTGGCCCTCGGCTCCGCCAAAAAATAACAAATATAAATTTTATTTCTAATTTTTTACACTATTTAAAAAGTAAAAATAAATATAAATGTCCTTTTTGATTTTATGTGGTGAAATGTTACATGATGAAGTTTTACAAAAACACGGTTCCGAAGCCATGGTCTCCATTAAAGGCACGCGCGGTGGTGATGTCTATCTTATCCGCGTGATTGGTGAGACAGGCAGCCAAGCCTACATTGATTTGAATCGCGCCACATTGTACGCGGACAATTATAAATTTAAGGATGAAAAGGTATACGTAGCGGGACGTATAAAACAGATGAACGAAGACGAAGAAATTTTCAAGATGCTTAAAATAATGGAGTCAACAATGGAAAGGCCAATGTGGAAAACGTACGTTTTAAACGCATGAGCCCCTCTGAGTAGATCTAAAATAACCCTGTATAAAAAAAAATCAAAATCGAAGTTCACTTCTTTCTATAATATTATACTTTACTACTGTTTTTCCCAGTCTATTTTGTATGCGTGTTTTTGCTCGCTTGAACAATATATACTGTATAGCGACTACGACCAGTGCACTTAAAGATGGTACTAGTATATTACTGGCCCATCCCAATTCGAGACATAAAATTGTCACAGCGATGTAAGTCACAGATGGCCATAGTTGAGCGGCTAACATTAAGATGTGGCGCAGTGTCAAATCTCTTCTACCATCAACGATTGTTGACTGAGCTAATACCATTACAGAAATTAAGGGAATACTTGATACAACAGCTGCCAGTTTCTCGTAGCCATTCAATACAAGTAAATCTAACCCATATATGCTTACAAATGTGAAGATGTTACATAAGACAACGTAAGTCCAAGTCACTTTGAGACTATCTGAACTGTCAAAGGTTATTGTCTGTACATTGAGAAAATTAAGGCCGATACTCACAATACCACAAATGAGTAATAATCCGTGATTTTGGAAAAAATATAACCCTGTCAAAGACGAGATTAATAATAAAACAGACACAAACCATATAAGATTCCAATCTGGATTTCCATTAGCCTTTGCGGCAAATTGAGTTTTTAAACCAACTACAAACACAATTAGAAATAAAACCGGAATCAAATGAGTACCAAAATTGAAGTACAGTGTATTTAATAGATTTTCGAGTGTAATTTCTGTGTTCAATAGAAACGTAATCGTAATAATCGCCGTCTGTAATGGTACCCATGTAAATAGGAGACCATCGCACCCCCCAATATATACACATAAGAGTAGAAGATTAGTAAAAACAAGTGCGGCCGACACGGTGTATAATAGCATTCATTATCATAAAAGTCACTTCTATATATACTATATACTTGAAGAAACTATTGGCTAAATGCTCGCTACTTGCGACATCGACGATAGACTAGGCCATTTGGAAAAAGGTGTTGATCTATTAGACCAAAGAGTTGGCGAGATTGATAATAAATTAGGCCACGTTATCGCGATGAACCAGGAAATGATGATACAGAGTAATGACAACTTTAGGAATATGCATAGCGTGTTGGAGGAAAGTAAAGAATCATTGCAGAAATCGATCAACAAAATAAAATCGCAATATTCATCGAAATTTCAAATCTATTTATTTGGTGGTGTCCTTTTTGTCTGGACGGCTTTCGTTGCTTTCGTTTTATTGTCTTAAATTTAAACACTATATAACGGTCCAGCGAAACAACAAAAAATGCCGAAAGACGCCAACGGATATACATGCTTAGAAAGAAGTTTTTTCCCTATTATTGGGATTATGATGGCTGTGGTAATCGCATTCGAATTTGTCCTTGTAGGAATCTACTCCGCAGAAATAGAAGATACTTCAGGTGTAGATACCCACTGTGACATATTTACGAGTGGTCCGCTGGTTTCTGGCATCGGGCTCGTTGTTGGGATGGGGTTTAACATGCTGTGGATTTATGGGCGTATTTTTAGCTATGAGCTGGGTCGTGTGGCTCTATTGTTTTGGGTAGCTTCCACAATTGTTGGTATTGCGGGCGCAGGAGGGGCTCTATTCTCTGCGAATTTTGCTGAAGAGGCTCCTCTATGTGATAAAGATCAATATCTTACGATAAGCTACTTCGCAATAGTTTTTCTTGTAATATCTTTAGCTGCCCCGCACTATTTCGCGATCAAAAATTCTACAGATAAAATAATAGGCAAATTAGACCGAATGTCGCAAGAAGATTTAACAACAATCAAACAGGCTATTGATAAAAGGATGAAAAGTACTCCGCAAGTAGACGTCAGTAGTGAAAATTCAGGGTTGATATCGGCAGCAGTTGAACAAAAAAAGCAGTTAAATTATTTTTACGACGAAAGACTGTAATTTCCGTAAATAATTAGGAGGATGTAGATGAATTCAACCTGCGCGTAAATAAATAAAAATATTATTTTGATGGTAACCTCTGCAACACAGGGTACGCAGAACTCACGTACACTATGTATTCAGCCACGCCGCAGGCATTGTTACCCCTCTCCAGATGCAAATACCCTCCCAAACCCCAAAATCGCGACCAGCTGTTCTTAATAATCCAGTATTTTTCTGTATAACCTATAATTGTTACCGCGTGGTCAATGTCAGTCCCGCACATGGAAGAACGATAGATACCGCCCCTATAGTTATCCCAATTCTTGCTGTCAACACCCACGGAAACTGGCCCGTAATGGTGCAAAAGGTATTCCAGTTGCCCTTCCGCATTTTTGACGTTGTCCGACGATAATACACGCCAATTGGCCACCTTTACGTGGGATAGAACCTTACCGTCTGGACATTTTTTATCTTTGGCGAAATAGGGCATTTCTGAGTCTAGCATCACTGCGTAATGACTTGCATAGTCAAAGACAGTACTCATTAATCCACCCTCTTCGCACGATTTTTTTTCGGCACAGTCGAGCAAGTGCTGTACTGAAATAGAGGGCGGATGTCCATGCCTTTTAAGCCAGTATTCCATAACTGTGGCGGAAGCAAATGCGAAACATCCGCCACAATCACCCTGGTCTTTGACTGGCGAAACGAAGGAAACTCCATTCACATTTCGCCAATCGATTGGCGGAAAACTCTTCCGTAATTTTGAAACATGTTCGTTATGTGACCCATGGACGACATTTTTGTAGTGTTTCTTCTTAATCATCGAATTTGATTTCAGTTCGTGTGGCAACCGGTCGCTTCTAGACGTTTGCCCAAATTCCACACCGTTTCTAATTTCGTTTTCAACATTTTTGATTTTTTCTAACCGCAATTTCATTTCGTTGCCATTATTATACGATTTACCGAAACGTGCCATATAATGGCATAGATCACTATGACCTGATGTTTGCATACATTCGTCTGCAGAAATTTCTGCAGCAATAATTCTGATAAAAAATAAAAATATGTAACAAATATTCATATTTTATATAGTGCCTCCTTTAAATAGTTCAAACAACAATGACAGAAATAGTTCCAAAAATGATACAAACAGATAAATTGGTTTCATACCAAGGACGATCAAAAAACACATTGTATGTTTCAGATTGCCAGATGGGAAAACCACTCAACAGTGAGATGGTGCAGGGTCCACCCGCGTGGTTAGTAGCTCAATGGCTCTTGACAAGGAAAAACGGCCAACCAATTTCGGATATAGCAACTAAATATTGCGATAGAGTACTTGCAGGAACTAATAATAAAGCACTACAATGGTATATACAAAACATTTTAAGCGAAATTTAAAAAATTGGAGGCTATAATAAATATTGATGTGTATACTTGTGACATTTTCTAATAGCACACAATGCTTGGCCCAATGTTTCTATCCTATAATATGATGCAGTGATTGCGCCGACGACTGTTTCTACATTTGAAAATAATGAATCACTTGCTTCACTACTTAATGCATTGGACATATTTTTAAAATGTTCATTAATTTCAGTAATCTTATTAGTGTGATTCACCATCCTTTTTGATACAATAATACCCATCTCCTGTAAATAACTTTGAATTTTCAATGTTAACGACAATAACTCCTTTAGCATATTTTAAACATTTGGTAGTTTATATAGGATAAATAATGGATTTTATTTTGACGTACAACACTATTAAATAAAGTAAATCATTATTAAAAAATGAGCCTAGTAAAAGAGATTTCACCAAAAAAACTTTACGAAAAAAATCTACTACTATTAAAAACAATCTTCCACCATATCCCCGAATTGTCAGAAACAAAATCTGTTTCGTATTTCAACAGTATTTTAACAATCCACAATGTAATCAAAAATGATTTATCAGGAACGTGTAAAACGCCTGAGCCCGAAACGCGGATAGCCACGATTGGACAAGTTTTTCAATCACTAATAGAAGTTGAACAAATGATTTTTGGCGAAACAACACAGAAATCAAATTCATCCGTGGCCGCTTGTTTAAAACATACGGAACAAATCATCTATAGACTTGAATCAAACCAAAGTTTATGTACATTACTGTAGATAATTAAAAAAAGCCCTGCCATAGTGATGTACAAATTGTAGCACAACTTCTAAAGCTAATCTTTTCTCATTTGAATCTTGTATATCTTCAATGTTATGACATTCGGCGAATGGATTTGGAATTTCCACCAACATAGAATTTTCGTTTTCTTTTATTTTCTCATTAATATAAGCTTTCAACCTGAAACTATCGATACCACCACAGGCGTGTGTATCTGTCTCTGCCGATAGCACTTGTGTAACCCAACCGATATATTTACGTTTTTTCCCGACATTGCGTGAATTCCTTTGTGAATCTTTTTCCAACTTCATTTTCTTGATAGACCCTCTGGTTTTCCTTGCCATTGTGCCGCGTTTCGATTTCTTTTGAGTAACAAAATCATCAGGAATATAGGGTAATATTACTGACGTTGTCTCTGTCAGACGCACAGTAATGCGATTGTTTGGAGGAATACTATGTATATTAATATTGTGAAAGCAATGGCTATGTAATCTTTTTGGAAGAGGAGCAAAAGCATTGTTTGAACCTAGTACTTTATGATGAAATATATCCTTTATTGGCTCGTGTGTTATGAAAATATGCGCGGGTGTTATTTCCGAACGCAAATCCCTCGATTTTGTAGAGCAAGTCAAACGTATTCCTGGATAAACAATCCGCTCTTCAATTCCGTCGGACCTTTGGACTTTCTTGTTATACCATTGAGAAAAGGACTGTTGCTGGATATTTGGTAAAGTAAATTCCATTATATAATCTGATAAACCATAGTTTATAGAGTATTGTGGCTTCAAAATAAAATTGGATTTTTTTCGCCGACTTTTAAACAATAAACGATTCCTCTTTTTTCGTTTTCCTATATATTTCCCAAAGTAACTGGACTGGGGCCAAAACAAAAAAAAACTCGTGGCAAATCATGATCCAGATACATTTAAAAAAATTGGCATCCAAATATTTTTGATGTAAATTAGCAACAACTATGTAGAGCAAGCATTTTATACAGGCCCGGATTGGTTGCTCGTAAAAATAATCACAATTTAACCACCTTATTGTCCATATAACAGAAACCCACGCTACGTATTTCAACTCTACTTTTTGTTGATATTCAAGAAAAACAGCAAATAGAACCGTGATGTGTAATAATATTAACTGCAACAAATTCGTATTTTTCTCATAAGCTGACGAAATAGCGAGCAATACACCTGTAGCAATGTGGTACGGGTGTATTTTACTGATAGTCGCAGCACAGAATATAGTTTGTGCTGCGATTATCAATTCTCTCCATTCTTCTGTAATCAAAAAATGAATAAATATCAAAATCCACCCGCTTATTCGGACAATCATTATAGTTATTCACATATCTTTTATACCCACTCATGGTAATTTAATCACTGTAATTTCATTCATATCTTTTTGTATGAATCCAACTGTGTTAAGAAAACGAACATATGCACGTTTAGCAAAGACATTGTCATTATGTTCCAATATACGCGAAACAACTTGCGAAGCAACAATTTCGCTATTTTTTGCTTTTAAACGCCACCAAGCCAAACTTTCCTTGATCAGCTCGGCGGGCAAGTGGATTAAATACCAAAATGTTAAAACAATAACTTTTAACCTTTTATGAAAAGTGAATAACCTCTCATTATCAACAACTATCAAAATACCATCCCGTGGAGACAATTTGACGTTAGAAAAGATACATGTAGATTTGTCAGGAGCCGAATCATACTGCAAACAATTACTTGCATCTACAAAACTGTTAAATATTTCTGACGACCCTATGCGATCAATAATTGATTTACAGAAATTTCTGCGCATTTCATGAAAAGATGAAATAATATCTATCAGTTTGTTTTTATTATCTGACTGTGAATCAATTTTCTGAACGTAATCAGTGTCTAATTCAGAAGATAAAAAGAAATGGAAAACGTCACAAAACGTGTCAAAATCATCCATATCTATTAGACTAATCATTCCGTTTATACCTCTGAGAAAGTTTACCATTAAATCCATTTCCAGGCTAGTAAATCCATAAAAAAAAAAATATGTAAGGAACATTTTACTATTTATTAGTATACGCTTTCAACTTAACACACATAATCATGTACGCAGCAATGACCAGAATCGAAGAAAACAGATGTAAATCCGATTTACTATATCGTTGTCTTATTGGGACAGATACCAAAGATCTCACAAATATTTGTGAACAAATGTTGACACATTTACACGCTGAGTTCGACAATGATCAAATGTCAAAACGTCTTAAACGGATGACCAACGAAGTTTTGAGCAGCAATGACAGAATTGCCAAGCACGCATTTATATTTTTCACTTTAAACAATGAACCAAAAATGCGAACATTGTTTTTATCACCTAAAAATACGCTTGTCCCACCCGAAAAGTTCGATAATTTCGTCAAAAACGAACTACCCTCCCTTTGTGAGAAATTACTGACTGGTTCTTTTACCAGTTTACGTAGTTTTACTGAAGACTGTCGTTGGGTATATTTAACGCTGTAACGAACTAGTGTCTAAAAATCCTAAAATGAGAATATGTAACAACTATTATACTATTTAACATAAAACATACTGTTTAACTAATAAAAATATAAAATGTCATCGAGTTCATCGTCATCATCGTCAAGTTCTAGTTCGAGTTCGCACTGGAATGATTTTTCAATGCCGTCACCAAAAAAGCGGAGAAGAAATCCCGAAATACAATCAAACACGTATACCTTTCAAAGTTTAGCGACACCATTGGAAATCACACCTGATATCCTCCAACCCGAATCTATATCTACGGTTAAACAATCAGAATCGTTGATGGTAGCAGAAACAACGTTTTTCAACCAACGCAATATGGATTATTGGCACCGTCAAGATCTGTCACATCTCCGCCCTTACGATTTTCCCTACGTACGAGCTTTAATGCAACAACCTGCTTGTGATACCCTTTCACCCGAGGACATCAAGCACGCTGAAACGGTGAGAACCAGCATACAGGTTGTAACCAGAGCTTATGAAGAAAAATATTTATGCGAACCTATTGGTAAACAACGTTCATGTGTTCTCGGAGACCAGTGTCAGGGCCTGCATCTACCTTATGTAACTGAAAATGCATTTATTGTACGAGAATTTCTATTACCAACCGAGGAAGAAGAATACATGCGCACAGGTAAACTACCAGTAGAGGAACGCCTCTGTCTTATGTGCAAACGCTCCGAAATCGCCCGTGCATTTATTAACATTCGTGCTGACGGCATGGGTGTCAAAAATAACGTGATCCTCCAAGATTATCGCAATATCGTCGGTGAAACGGGTGAATATTGTTTGGAAGACTGCATTGTCAGTTCTAATCGTATTTTCCAAGGTCTATTGGACCCAATTGTCTTACATTTAAGAAATGCTTACCGTTTGAAGGTGAAGGGTGGCGTACGTCATTACGAACAATGGCGCATGAAATACCCAGGTCAACAAGACCATTTTTTAGTGGACGCGCCCAAGGTAGTTTAACTGACCTTGGGCGCATTTCCCCCTACGAATATGATGATGGTACCACACGGTGTCTTCCGGAACAGATGTTGTACAATCATTTTGTCGGTACGCAATACGAGTGGTTATTTATGGGTTCTTTCTGGGATAGATTACAAACCGCGACAGTCGATCAAAACTCACAACAGCATTGGCAAGCACCGTCAATGTTTAAAGACAATACTAGAGTTATCGCCTTTGTTTCGATTGTGAATGAAATCATTCGTGTAACTCAATTGCGAAATTTACCGAATGAAGTTGCTTTGAACGTTCACGTTTACTACGACGCACATGTACCATTGATGTGTGCAATTGAAGATGCAACGACGTCCGATATTATGTCGCTTTTTCATAAATATGCTCCAAACACGATGTCGGTCATACAAGAATGCTCTTTGCCAGATATTATTAATGAACATTTAGATTGCTCGTTTTGGAATGAAAATAAAACTAAGATGAAACCTATTGTGCATTTGATGTGCAAAGCTTTACCACAACGTTGCCAAATTAGAAATCTTCGCGAAATTATTTCCAATTATTGTCAAACAGATGATACAGTGCACGAATTTATGCGATCGGCTTTACTATGCTCATTGTTGGGTATGTATGAACATTGCCAATTTAGATTATCGTGGGCATCTCGAAAACGTGTGATTAGACGTTTGATTTACTCTAATCCAAATCGCACTCAATTGCAAGAGTGGTTGTTTACCAATTACCAACATTTATTGTTTTATACCATTAAAGAATTTATGACTTTTTCAATGCCAATGATTCCCGCATTGTATGATGAATTATGTGTGACTTATAAATGGAATATTTTTGAAACGACTGTGAGAACTGCAATGGATCGGGCACGGGCTACTGTACAAGAAAACGTATTGGTTAGTTCGTCGATTCAAGATTGGATGGCACATGTTGAATCAGCGTTGATACTGGTTAATAAACAACAATTGGTACATTTGTACCGTCCACAACGACAGACTTTTTGTCAAACAGTGTTGGCGATGTGCAATCGAATGGATGAACAAACACACCACATCGACATTTACAGTGAATTTCCTGTTGAATATGTCTCATTATTGCGTAAAATGACTCAACGGGTGCAACGGGAAAAAATTCATATTGATTGGCTGAAATATTTTAATGTGCGGCAGTCGGCAATTGATTCGTTGTCGAACATGTATCAGCATATTTCACAAAACGCATTTAGAAGTGATTTACGGAAATTATTGACCACTTTGTCCAGATACGATTTTGAAGCTGTTAGGGCTTTGTTTGCGGCGTTTAGACAGACTCATTCGGTTATAAGAGTCTTTCAGTTGCCAAAACATTATTACGATGCTCAATGTGTTGCTTTGCGGCGTAGATATGGGTTAGTTCCTGGTGAAGATTTGGGTGAACACGTCGGGCAAGTTTATTTGTGTTTGTCATGCAATACGTTTAAGGGGTTCGTTGTTAATAAATCGAGTAAAGTTAACAACCTTTTTGCCAATGGTCACTCTAAGATTATCGTTGATGATGAGACATTGAAGTGTTATTGTGGACGCCGATGTGAAAAAACAGATACAAAGAAGCGGAATAGAATCGATATCGCTGCTTTTTCAAATTCATCCGAACAAATTGAACAGAATAAACGTCATAAAAAAAAAGAATGGAAAATTGCTAAGAAAAATGTTCAAAACAAACGCTGTGCAAACACAGAATGTATGCAGATTAATATTACGGGGGTTATTTTGCAATTTTATGAACAGCTTTATCTCTTCTGTCCGTCGTGCGGGAATCCAACGACGTTTAATCAAGACCAACATGATAAACACGGGTTTACTTGCGGGCAATGTTTGAAAACGGGCACTTTGTTTACAAATGTTTCTTGCAGTATCTGTGGAGTTTTTAAAGGCAAAGATTCGTGGTCGACAGTGCAATGTATTAATGAAAATGATCCCGACGAAACCATAGCTATTTGTAATGGGTGTCACAAAAGCTGGATCAAAAGTTATGATGGGAATGTTCCAGCAATCATTATTGAACAGCAAAGAAAAAAAATATCAAATCAAAGAAAAAAATAAAAATGTATTATTAAGTGATATTTTTTTTTTTAATTACTAATTAAATACAGGAATTTGATGTCTTGGCGACTGCGGACAATTTAAAGGACGAGGACGCCCACCACCCGGTGCAGACACTTGTTTTGCAGCATAATAAAAACCTCCTCCTGTTAGGAATATTTTGACCCAGGTGTAAAGCGTATTATACTCTATAAAGTTAGCTGGTTTTTCTTCTTTGTCTGATCCGGTTTCCTCTTTGTCTGCCTTGGGTTCTTCTTCTTGTTCTTCTTGTTCTTCTTGTTCTTCTTGTTCTTCTTGTTTGGTTTCTTCGGGTTCTTCTTCTTGTTCTTCTTGTTCTTCTTGTTTGGTTTCTTCGGGTTCTTCTTCTTCGGGTTCTTCGGGTTCTTCTTCTTTGGGTTCTTTGGGTTCTTTGGGTTCTTCTGGTGTTCTTTTACGATTTGTTCTTTTACGATTTGTTCTTTTACGATCACATGTCATTTTATTCCTTAAACCGTACATCTTTGTAATTAAAACGGCATCTTCTTGCATTTGTTTATTTTTTGTATCTTTTAAAGTCCTTGGGAAATATGTTAAGGCAGATTGTCGGTATAATGATCTCATTTTGTCACAGTCTTTTTCATTTAGAATTTCTCTTGCTGCTTTTCTTGCTCCCGGGGAAGCGGCACCTGATTCGTATGGTCGGAAAGCTAACAGTGCTGCTACAACCCATGCTTTCCATGATGGTTCGGAATTTACGAAAGTTTTAAAAGTTGGTACATTGGGAGTCGTTTCCATTTCCAATAAGAACTAGTAACTATATACTATGTTTTTTTTGAAATATCAGGTTGACTATAAATACCGAGGCGGTGACTATAAAATGTCACAGATAGAAATTGAAGAAAACATACCTTGGTCTATTCCGACTTTGGTCGATACGAATCTTAAAACAAACCTGATTAATTACGACGAATATATGTACGTCGTAATTATTATTTGTTCTTTTATTTATTGTATGAAATTATTACGCAGTCTCGCAGGCTCAATTAAAAAGCAAGTCTCATAACTCTACCAGCAGATCTCTCTGTCATATTTGGCAGTGTTTCCATAACCTCAGCCATATCCCAACCAGCGTCTTTGATTCTATTTCTATCATAAAAACCACCAGAAACTAAATCAGTCAAACTAGGATTCCAGTATGTCTTGATTTCTTCTAAACTAAAATTAAACATACGCCAACTATCAACATTTGCACCCAAAAGAGTCATTACATTCCAATCAAATCCCAATTCTAACAATTGGTGAGTAGTGTATTTCATTTGAGCTAATTCCGATAAACTTATATTTGTTTGTAATAGTTTTTGGGCCGTCAATTCTAATTTTTTTTGCTGCTGCTGCCAACTGAACAGATGAACTTCATCGGGTGTAATTCCCATTTCGATCATGTGTACCCATTTAAAACCAAACTCCAATATGTCGGCAGTGTCATACGTTGATGATATTTTGGACCATTTTATTCTTTCGTGAACAGCGTCAGTCGGGGAAAATCCGACTGACGCGATAAAAGAAAGGCGTTTATTATGGTAGAGATGATCAGAAAAACAATCAAGAGATGGCGTTAATGGCGTAATCAAATTGCCAAATTTTTGTAGTAGTGTGCGTTTTGTAACACCTTTTAATTGGCGCTGCTGTATTTTAGAAATGGCGTTCGATGAAATGGCCACGGAACGATCTAGACCCATGTCTGGTAAATTTGTTGGGGGCATGTCACATTCTGCGCAGAGTGAAGAATAAGGTTGTGATAATACACAAGATAAATGAAACGAATGTCCACAGTTGAAGACGGCCACATTTCTATCGGTAACATTGTCGTTACAAAAGCGACAGGTCATTTTATAAATAATAGAGGCTATTTATAATATCTTTTATCAGTTTATTTTATTTTAGTTTTTAGAATTTACAAACCTCCCTTTCCTTTTCTGCCTTTTCTACTGGAAGTCAGCGGGTTCACGGTTACAGGAACAGTTACAGGAACAGTAGGAGTAGTAGCGAGAACAGGAACAGTAGGAGCAGCCATACGGATAACATTACATCTGTGTAATACAACATCGACTGGTGAGCCCCTTTTAGAAAAAGACATGGCAGTACCCATAATAAATTTAGATGCGAGTCGTTCGGCTTGTGCTGGGCTCAGATTTTCAGCCACCAACGCCTTTTTCAAATCTGTAAAACTTGTGACAGTGAACTGGTATTTTGAACCAGGAATCCCCCCTTGAGCATTCGATCTATTTCTCCCTCTTCTATCTGTGCCGTCCTTGTCAGCCGGGGGTACATCTGCACAAATAATATCACCTGGGAAAAGAGGGCCCTGACCATTATTGAACAACGTATTCAATCCAGCAACTGTCGCAACAAACCCCTGTTCATAAATATCGGTATCTGGTTTGAATCCAGTCACTGCGACACCTGCATATTTTAATTGAAGTAATGCTTTTGTTTTCCCTTTCAACACATTAAAATTTTTGTCAAGATCTAAAATTAGTTTATCAGTTTCCAATGTTTTAAGAAGACCATTTGCAAATCCAAAGCAATGCATCTGATGATCACCATATCTACGAATACCAATTGTATCGTCCTGTTGCATCAAGACTTCACCTTCCATAATTTGAAAATCTTCGTCACTGTTTGAAGATCGGTAAAGACTATCGCCCCCGGTATTACCAAACTTGACTTTTTGATAATGACGAAGATCAAATACGGCATTAAAGTCAAAAGAAGTCGGACGTGCGAAAGGTTTGATTCTGCGGCGTTTTTTATTACTAAACATTGTTTTATGTAATAAAAAAGAATGTGATTTATATACCGTGTTTTTGTTATATCGGCATTAGCCTTTTTTTTTGGCGGAGCCGAGTGCCAAGGCATAAATAATCTGTGCCTTGGTAGTCAAAAAATAAAATATAGTAAATCTTAATTTTATATGCTTGCTGAGCTATATTTATTAGTCTAGATTCTCATGAGTAATTCAATTCGTTCTAATGATTTACACGATTCGGTAATTTTGTGTGCATCAAGAATAGCTTGGTTACTGGGCGATTTCAACGTTAATTGGGATACAATCCCAATCGGAATCAAATATTTTGCTTCAGTAAACACATTTCCCAAACCATTATCCTTGGTACAACATTCCAAGGTCGCTTTAAATTGTAAATAGTTACCCTTTGCCATTTCCAGCTGACCATTCGGATTTTTCGTTCTAACAGCAACAGTGTTATCAACACTAAAAAGACCCAAATACACACACGTACCTTTGTGCAAATGTCCTTGTTCTTTGGGTGGTTTCCAAAGACGAGCGACTCTTGATCTTCCTCTAACATTAATATTTAATAGACGCTGCCATTTTGACCCTGAATCCATATCTGTATTCAAAATACCAAAATAATTCCAATTATCCAACACATCTTGCACGTTTTGATATTTAGGTTGTCCCACTTTTTTGGAATTGTCGAGCACCCCTGGGTCGCCTTCTTTGTTTACCGCGGTACGTAAAAAATAATTAATCACGGGCAGGTTTGCAACACAATTATGAATTGTATCTCTACTTTTTTCATTTCTTTCAACAAATAGAAGGTCTCCTTCAGAATACCCTTTTTCGAAGCCGCTTGAAAAGGGTCGAACGAAAAGTGGCACCGAAGCAGTCGAATTCACCATTGACTCAGGAACACTATTATGAAGAGTAGGTTTCATCAACGCGTTCACGTTTGGTTTACTGCCATAATCACTTTTCACATCGGAAGAGGCACCAAAACCAAACGGTGCAGAGCTATTTACATTCCCACTTGTAGGGATACCTTTGCTCATTAAAAATTGCATAGATGTCATATTTTGTGATTGTAAAACAACTCTATTTATACTGCTGTATTTTACTTCTACAGCACACACATAGGATTTGCAACGGGAACATTGTAGACTAAAAAAAAATATATTTTTTTAGTTAAAACTATATGGTTTGATATTACCTGTCTTAACACCGTTTTCTTTACTTAATGTATTCTTATAATACTTGATCAAGTCCAGCTTATGTTTCGATAAAGTGACAAAAACTTTTAATGACGAATTATCAACTTTCGTCCGTCCAGTCACGTTATTCCTAGATAATATCTGTGAAGACCTCACATGTCTTTGCATTACATTCACTTGTGATATTTCGGTACCGATTAAGCGCTTCATATTCAGCTGATGCTTCGAAAAATGTATTTTACATGTTTCTGCTGTGACTTCCGGACACTTTATCCCTTGTCTCGCCAATGGTTCTGCAACCTGTGTCCTATAAATTTCTGCCTGTAATTCGTAAATCTCATTGTCCTGAATTTTGCCAACTAATTGTTTATCAATTTCCTGCATCCTTGCGATGACTTGATGCGCTTGCCCACTCCCACCATCTCCATAGGCGCACAGAGTACACTTTTGATCACAGTGCAATTCTTCTTCTTCATCACCAAAATCACAAGGAATGTAACTTCCTAAATCTTCGTCATCGGCATTCATCATATTATCATGGTCGTGCTGACATTGCAATGTAGGCAAATCATCCATCAATACATATAAAATGTGGCTTTATATATAGCTATTTTTAGAAATACACTCATTTTTCTAACACTCGAATGTTGATATAGACATGGTTCTTTTGTAACATGTTTCAAGACATGTTTTTTTCATTAAATAAGCTTCTTTGGCTGTTAATATTCCATCATTGTTTGCATCGCAATCCTTTAAAATTTGGTCAATGCCTCCAAAAATATGAAATGGCCATCGTTCGTACCATGGTAGGTATTTGTCAATGGCTTTTGAAAGTTCGTTTTTGTCAATTTGGTGGTCATGGTTCAAGTCCGCTTTAGAGTAAAAACATTCGATTGCTTTTTTTTTAGTTGGGCACGAAAATACAGAGTTTTGTAACAAAACTGATAATATTAATAACTTAATCATTTCTATTGTGATTTAATAACAATTATATATACTGATAATTTACAAAATAGGGACTTTGTAACACTTTGTTACACAAACTTAAAAAAAAAGATGGTGAAGCCAAGAACGAAAACGACCTATAAATAAAGGTACATATTATTTAAAATGCCTATTAAAATTAATCAATACAAAGATGCTAACTTAGATGCAGAGACCAGTTTGGCTTTGAAATCTGTAATTGAAACACTAGAGAAACAGTCGGAGCACGTCAAAGATGTCACTGTAATGTCGAATTTTTCTATTGATAATATTAGTAGTTTGAAATTTGGGAGACAAATTACACAAGGACTTGTAGTTTGTGTCAAACCGAGTTATACTCTTTCAGTTGAAGATATGAGCTGGTTTCATCCGAACATTGGAGCAGGTAGGAGCTTGTACGGACTTACACGACCAATGGCTAAAAGTCAGTTGGAATCTGTTAACTTTGAAAATGATATGTGCTCCGTTGGTGAGTTTCTGACGACGACACCTGATGAATTTGGGAGTGATGAAATTGGTCATCACTTGGTTGTTGATTCCGCGCCAAATATGAGTAGCATGTACTCCAGTTGGTTGGAGAAAGGAATGACGGCGGGGGCGATTCAAACGGAATGGAAAAATAAAGGACAACAGCAGTCCGTTGATATGAGACAGGCTTCTGTTGCTGGTGTGGTGTCGGGTAATCCGACGTATTCGGATACAACAAATGATATCTTGTCGGATATGGTTCATCTTCATTTCACGAATAATGTTGTAAAGCAAAAAGAAGGTGAATTGTTGATGAAAAGTTCGGCTTTAGGTGGGTATCGTCATTATGAATTGACAAGTAAAACTAGAAGGTTTTATCCCGCAACTTTGGGGACTTCGTCCAAGTACTATGCTTGGAGTGCTATGAAAGCTAAAAATGTGGATCGTATTGAGAGTACATGTTCTTGGAATGATGAAATTCCATTTAATACACAAGTTATGACACCGCCGTCGCTTAAAGGGGCTGAAATTCGTAAAATGGAAGATAATTATCAAATGACAGGGTTGACATCACTTGTTATGCGGTTTAATCATTTTTCAGGTGATAGTTCTGTTGTTGATAAGATGGCAGCGGCAGATGTTTTGTATTTGACACCGGTTGAGAAAGTGGATACGATCTCCGCTCCCATTGATTCGTCGCATGAAGTTTTTAAGAATTTGATGGCTAACTTGGTTACAATTCAGAAAAATTGTCCCGAATTTCAATTGTTGAATCCTAAATTTGTACAAGGTAACCGCTTATCTCTACCTTTGGAAGTATACAAACAAATTGTATAAATCAATTTTATAAATAATATTTTATCTTTACTTGTTTGTATTCTTAATGTGAACGCTCTAAGTGAGTCCTTATTGGCTTTGTTTTGATATTGGATATTCGTCGCAGTATCATTGATTGTTCTTTGTGAAGTCTGCTGAAAATTCTATCCTTTTGTTTCTCAGAACTGTCGAAATAACTGGTTAGGCCCATTCGTATTGCCACCAAACGAGCGAAGAGAGTCTGGTATTGGGGAGTTTCGACCAGGTCTTTTAAAGGAATCGAATAGTTGAAAAAACCGCTGACTATCATTTTTGCTTCCATAATATGACCGTAAACTTCAGGTGTTAGTTGGATAATGCCCGATATTTCAGGCATGGTCATCCACGATTGACCTCCGATTTTACCAGTGTTTTCGCCCAACTCACAAGTTCCACCATTTTCGCAGTCGTCGACCATTTGTTTATCTATTGATTCTTCTGTACTGGTTGTCGTTATGGTTATTTTTTCCCCAGTATTGTCTTTTGTAGTGGTAGTGGTTGTTTTTGTGGGTTTTACATTCATAACAGTGCCTAATTTCTTCTTCGAAAAGGCTGCCACCATCATCAGAAAACGATAGGATGGGTCATTTCTGATATCGTTTGAATATTTTCGACGTTCTTGCAAGTTTACTATACTTGGATTTGTTTTAGCATAATTATCACGTCTTTCGCGCATTTTGTCCACCGTCAATTCCTGGAGGGTGTCAATGGTAAAGCCAGTTTTATTTTCATCCCAATTACCTTCGGCTTTTTGAAAGTCAAAAGATTCGTTGTCTTTCTTTTCTGCATTTGTTGAACTAAAGTCTATAGAGTGTTGATCCCAATGGTCTGTCATTTTACATATTTATGAATAAGTTTATATAGATCGTTTTGAAGAAATTCATTACTCTGCATATTCTCAAGTATAAATTAGATAGCTATTTTGTAAAATGTGGAAAGAAATTATATTTCTTATTCTAACCGTTTTGCTAAGTTTGTCGATAGCTACAATGTCGTCATGGCGAACGTGGAACGATCAGATAGTTGGTGTCAAGTTACATGATATGCTTTTTGAGTTGTTGCCAGACCTATCAGACCGCTTCGCTCCAACATTTCCTCATTATTTGTTGTTACTCCAAATGATTTTAGGATTGGTCTCGTTATTCAGTAGCAAAAAATTATACATGTACATCGCACAATTTATATTTTTACAGAGTCTTCTCACTGCGATCCGAGCTATCGCAGTTGTTATAACCACATTGCCAATGATACATGTATACGAGCATTGCGAGAAGGAAATCACGTCTTTTTTACAGGCGTTTGAGTACATGGTGATTTACGGCACATGCGGTGATTATATGTTCTCTGGCCACACTGCAATGTCATTTTTGACTTATATGTTTGTAAATGAGCACTATCCTTACTATGCATGGAAACTTATCTCAGGATTATTGCTTGGGTCTCAAATGTTGTTTCTGATACTGTTGAGATGGCATTATTCAGTTGATATCTTAATCGCTTGTATTATCACCTGGTTGCTCTTTCGACTGTACAAAAGATACGAGGGGTCTGATTTTTGGTTTTACTTTAAGTCGTTTGATAACAGCACGGGAAGAAAAAATAGATTCACGGAGCCTAGCGTTTTGTCCAAAATTTAGGCCCGCGGGCCCGTGAAAAGAGAGTAATTACATTTCAATTTTTTTGTTCTATATATAATACAGTTTATTTTTTTAAAATATGTCATATATATCATATGTCGTAGGTAAATCAAAAACAACAAAAGGTGAATCAAAAACAACAAAAGGTGAATCAAAAACAACAAAAGGTGAATCAAAAACAACAAAAACTGTAGTATACCAGCTAATAACAGATGTAGACGATACTCTACACCCATCTGGTGTTGGGGTTAGAGCGAAATTAGCAGGTGTAGATCCAGGAAACAAGGATGTATATTACCCTTGTGTAGGAGCATTACACAGGGCGATTTATAATAAGTTTGGATTACCTACAGTTGTAGTAAGTGCTAACCCTTTCTGGAAGTCGAATTCTGATATAGAAAACATAAAAAAAAAATTGGGAATAGACGAAATCGAATATAATCGAGGCGGGCTATTTTCAAGTGGATGGTCGACGGCGATGAATATGTTCCCGGGTACATATAGAGACGATTATTTTAATTATCATTTTTCTGCTATGGCTAATGTCAAAATTGCACAGATTAAAACTCATGTAGAGAGAATGAGAAAAGATTACGTAGGTAAAGATATAGAGTACAGAGCTATTTGGATCGGTGATAATGGTCAAGGCGATTTACTTGCTGCAAAAGAGCTCCTGCAACAAAAACTAATTTATGCAGCTCTCATACATACTGTAGATATCAATAAACAAACTGGGAGAAGTAGTAATTGGGCAAGGCAAGAAAACCCACGCTTATTTCCATTTGATAATTACGAAACGGCAATTACTAAATTACAAAGTTTGGGATCTTTGGAATTTTTGGAACATTGTAATGAAAAGGTAAAACTGTTGACTGACGAACAAAAAGGTAAAATCAAAGAAAATGAAAACAAATATGAACCCAACTGCGTTGCTGTTGCTGGGCCAAGAGATAAAGATAACGTAGTTGCTGGGCCAATGCCCTCGGCTCCACTTGCTCCGCAACTAATCATTTTTTAAATTTTGAAGCGGTAACCGCATTTTTGTATACAAAATATCCCTTTGATAGTCGATCCACTTGAAATAAATCAACATACCAATACCCCCGATACTGATTGCAAACCAATGTAGATTTGCAATGCACCAATCTGTCAACCCTTCACACCTCGAATGACCACAAGGATGCCAATCGTTCAGTATTTCATAAAAGGCCGCCGTTCCGGGATTTTCCGAAACTATTAACGTCGCCTTTTCACACAAATTAAACTGTCCAAGGTCAGCTTTGGTGATTGGATCTACACAGACGTCGGATGCCAAGTATGTGATAGCCTCGTTAAACGTTTTGAGATGTTTGACATGATAATGTTTGAAGTTACGACACTGAAGAATGAAACAGAGCACTACAAAAGTATATATCGGATATTTTATATACATTGTTCTAAATACTGACAGTATTTTATAGTAAACAGGTATCCTTTTTTAAATCCAAAAAGATTGGGCCTTGAAATATATGCCGCCAGTCAAATCAACTCCAATTTTTTATTCCATTCATCATTCCACTTATCCCAGCACGTTTTTGGTATATTTACCAAAAACGGTCTCTTTTCTTTGCAGTCATTATCATAGCAACACTGACATACAGTCTGCTTAATTATATCAATTCTAAACCAAATATGATTTCCATTATGGGTTCTTTGTGCAATCTGACAACATTTCGAGCCCGAATTGACCATAACCGCCCCGTCTTCAGTCATTTTTTGGTCGTAACGATTAAGATCGGCCTGCAAAGTATGATCCAGAAAGTCAAGGATTGGTTCTAACAACAGACACTCGGTATTAATCGTCGCAGACATCACACTAATCTTCCGCTTCGAAATCCATCTTTCACCATCATGTTCAAAAAGATCCTCTGGAGCCGACGATGTAGATCTCGGTGTACTTTCATCAATTTCATTACAGCAATAAACATCCAAATGTTCGGGCGATGGACTCTGAACCAATAATTCTGTCCACGGCAAATCGTGTTTTAAGCAACGTTCAGAACCAAATTTAGTAGAACCATTGACTCTGAACATTCTATTTAAAGTATATACCCCTGTATCAATGGATCCACTTTCAATATTTTTCTGTAACATTGTCAATACACATCTCCGAACAAAAGCACCTACATGATACACATTTTTCAAATAAAGGTTCGTACAAATTATATGATACGAAGTCTTTGTCGAACTCGAAGAATCCAACACCTGGAAAATCGGAGTTTTGAATGTGCCATTATTTGCCTTAATAAACACTTTGACCATGATAGAGAGAATACGAACAATTGCTTTAATATCAACCTGACCATTTGATTCAACATCTAAAAAAAGTCTTGTTGGGCGATCCTCTTGTAAACATTCATACCAATGATGTTGACGAAGTCTCGAGTATAATAAAGCCAAATCACTAACGGTCTCAGCATAAAAACGTTTCTTGCCAGAAGCATCAATATCCTCGGCCACAATAATTTTATCTTTCGAACAATTTTCCAATGCTTTTCTAAGATACGAAAATTTTAACACCATTTTTGTTTCAAAATTTAAGATGTGATTCTAGACTGGAGCCAAAATAAAAAAAAATATTTTTTAACTATTCACAAAAAAAACACTACCGATTTACTTTTGCTCCGCAAACGGGTAACATCAAAAGTCGATTTTGGGAACACATTCCTAACATATTCTCGAAAAAATGTGAAACTGCCAAAAATGAGAATATGATAGGAATGTGTTCCCAAAATCGACTTTTGATGTTACCCGAAATAGTTTAGCTATTTGGCGGAGCCGATGGCCAAGGCCCGAAAAATATATATTTCTGACAAATCTAGAAAAATGTCTATACATGCGATCAATTCTATATTTATGAACTATATAACGGGTTGATATTATATTAAATTAAACAAAATGTCTAAAATCCAACGTCCTACCAACCAACTTGAAACACCCACAACTACCGACGCGGAACCGCTTACCTCGTCTTTGGCGACTGCCACCGCCGAAAACCCCAAAGAAGCCTATACAACCCGTGTGGTTTTCGAAGCGAATGCATCCGCTGCACAAATGCAAAGCGGTGTCATTGTCCAACTTGCAAATGCCGCGCATGTCTTCAACGGTTCTAATGCCGAACAAGATGTTTCCAAAGGTATTTTGACCAGTATCACTGTCAAAAGTATTTACTCTGATTGCTCAGAACCAGTCACGTTTGCTTTGAATCTTTACAACAAGAGTGGACAGGAACCCGCTATCAAAAACACACAAGGTTGGTTGCATACCCCGACTCAAACCGATTTCGGTGCAATGGCAAGCTCCAGAGATGACGAAGGCTACCGAAATTTGCTTGCAGTCATGCCATTTGAAAAATCTCGTGCTGAGCTCAATGTTTACCAACCAAATGAAATTGCCAATGATCGTTACATCCAACAATACGGTAATCTTTCCAGCGAGACCTTGTACAAAAATGTTGTTGCTTTCCCTGGTGAACAGTACTACTTGGTTTCCCAAGATCATGCCGTTTTGAACGTTATCCGCCAGAACTGGGAGCAATTGGGGATCAATGTCGATTCCGAGGCCAGATTCGGTGGTAAATACGTCCAAATCCCCACCAAAGTCTTCGACCGCGTTGTTAACGATTTGAAAAGCCAAGTGTTGACCCGCATGCCATTTACCGATTTGAACGATGTCCGTGCCAAATTTTACAGCAAACCCACCAGTCACTACGCTGCCGAGCACCCTGATGGAGAAGAGGGTATGTACAAAGTGTGTGTCGAATTATCTTTGTCTTACACGTTCCCTGCCGCTGCTGCAGTCGAAACGGAGGTTGCAGATATGTAATTAGATGTGGTAATTGTATAATATAAAATAATAATTTAAATTCATTAAAAACATATTATCTTGTACAGCACCATTTATTTTCTAAAGAGAACAGTAAACCCCAACAGAAAAAACAAGAAAGGCTAATACCGTAGGTCAGCCAAACATTTATTCCGAAATTTCCAGAGGAACTTTGAAACAAATATGAAATTACAAAAAAACATCCAGGCCAGACTAGTAAAGCTGTTTTTATGTACAAATCTGGGATATATTTATTGAGCCAAAAAAAGACTGAGTATATTCCAATTATAAATAAAGCAGATAAAATGCTGCTTGTGATGTCGTAAGGATGGTCATGTGACTGTTCGTATAGCAACACGGCATGCATGTATGCTATTAACATACCAAACAATACCCAAAGCAGACAAAGACAATTGATTTTACAGCCCGTCTCTGGGGTTATCGGCCAAGAAATTCTATACTTAGCTTGGCATAATTCACAATTGGTTGCTTTTGATATTTTCTGCCATTTTTCGATACATTCTTTGTGTACATATTTGATCGTACCTGCACATTCGCACACTGAATACAGTTCACCACTCTCGTAACAAATCCGACATGCCATTTTTATATTGAGTCGCTGCTAAGTAGTCGATTTTGGCAGAGCCGAGGGCCAAAGGCACAAATCTTACAAATACATATGTTTTGGTGGTTTTGCTTTTGTAAACACTTGCGCGTGATTGGAGAAAGTTTTCAAACCCTCTTCAAGATCTTTTAAAGACAGAATGTTTTCAGCCTTATTTGGAAACTGTCGACACACACTATTTTGCTGCGCGTGAAACAACAACTGTTTCGTACTTCCGCCAGCATGTTTCAAATATTTGAAATTTCTTGCGAAAAATTCACAGACTTCTTTGCGATCATTCTTTGCAATTTTCCAGCTGTTCAGTTTCAATTGATTCACAAAAATCGATTGAATCAATTGCGCTCCCGCGGCTTTAAAGCGATAAACATATCCAAAACGGCGCTCAAGGCCATCATTTGAGGATAACATTGCTTTCATATCTTTTTCATAGCCTGCCATTATGAACAGGACTTGTCGATCTGGATTTGACATCGCTTCGACTATTTCCGTTACAACCTCTCTGCCGTAAAGGTCGTCGCCGTCTTTTGCACTGATTAAACTATAGGCTTCATCGATGAAAATAACTCCACCCTTGCATGAATCAATTAACTTTTTTGTCTTTGCGACACTGTGCCCTTGGTATTTACCAATAAAATCAGATCTTTTGGTAATTTTGAAACGTTCTTTAGAAACGATACCAATTGAATCCCAAACATCTACCAACAAAGTGGCAAATGTCGTTTTACCACTTCCGGGATTGCCTAATAAAAGTGTATGCAAGAAATGACCGTTTAGTAAATTGATTTTTGCACGGCATTCTTTGACGTAGAGTGGATCTTCAACTTCTTCGTCTTCGTCGTCGGACGAATCGCCTCCTCCAGCCAACGATTGTGTAAGCAATGCCATTAATGCCATTTTAGCACTATCAACCATTTCTGGGTCGAAATCGGAATCTTCCTCTTCAGAATCAGTGGAAAAAGTACGGCGACGTTTCTCGTCTGCCGCGGCTTTTTTTCTGCTAACACGTTTGCGTTTGGAGCGGCGTGGCTGTTTTTCGTGTTGAGCGATGAAATACAAAACCATTTTGCATACAGTTTCTTTTATTTCTTCATGTCCCACGAAATTGCCCAGATTTTTCAATGCAGGAAGTAATGCCGGAAAATCTCGTGAATGAGTTTTGAGATATTTTCCTAATTGATCCAATTTCATTTTAGACATGGTAATTCTAGTCTTTTATATAGGTGTATGGATAAATAAAAAATATGTGTAAAATATGTTGGATTTTTGTTGGTATTTATATAATTGTAATAAACAAAATGAGTGTGAAATTAAATAAGTATGCTCTCTTATTTCCAGTTGCTTGGGTTCCACAGAATACCAGTTTTTATTTATTGTGGAAAAAAAATAGTAATAAATATTGGTGGCAGTGGCAAATTATTGAAAAACATTTTTGTCACGAAGCAAATGTAACTAAAAAAAAATAAATTTATTTATCTATTTTTAAAAATCTGCGTCTAATTCAAAACCACGATCGCCAGCAGATCCAGCCATTACATATTCACTGACCCGTTTCTCAAAGAAATTTGTTTTCGAATCAATTGAAATCAAATTCATGAATTGAAGTGGTTGGCTAACACCTGGAAACAATGGCTTGTAATCGGCGTTGACCATTGAAAGTAATCTATCCGCGCAATGTTTGACATATTCAATCATTTGGCCCGCATTGATTCCTGTGAGATTTTTGGGCAAAGCGGCTTCAACAAATGCAATTTCGAGATCCACAGCTTCTGTCAAAATTCCATGCATCTTTTCTTCTGATAACTTGGGTAACATATTTAGCATCTCAACGCCAAATTTCGCGTGCAAACCTTCATCCCGTTGTATCAACTCGTTTGAGAAACACAATCCCTTACATTTCTGCTTCGTGCGGAGCCAATAGATGGATGCGAATGACGCACTGAAAAGTACACCTTCGAAAATACAAAATGCCCAAAGTCTTTCCGCAAACGGCAATGTTGGGTCCATATATTTTTGAGCGAATTCTGCTTTGGCTTTTGTAGTCGGTTCATTTTCGACAGCAGTAAACAGTGCTGCCTTTTGATGTGCGGGTGCGAATTTCTCTAAGGCGGTCGAATATGTCTCGGAATGAATTGTTTCAACAAAACCTTGTAGTGTATAAAACGACCTGGCTTCGGCAACAGTAATTTCTGACATAAATTGATCCATTAAATTATCTACCACTAATGAATCTGAAGACGCAAAAAATGCAAGAATGTGCAATATAAAATTCTGTTCTGATTCTGGTAAAGTTTTCCAATCATCCAAATCTTCACCCCAATCAATTTCCTCGGTGGTCCAAAGTACGCTCTGCTGCTCTTTGAAAATATCCCACAGGTTCTGGTGTTGAATCGGGTGCAAAACAAGTCGTTTTTGTGCAGGGTCGGTGAAGTAATTTTCAGCAAATTCCATTCTATATATAAACAAAAGTTCTCTATATATAGAGTAATTTACAAATTAAAATGGAAGATTTGTGTGTGAAAAGCGATTGGGAAACTGGGTTAATGTTAGCAATTATTGGCTTTATTCTGATGTTATCGGGCTGCTGTAATGTTTTATGTATTAAACAACTTTTAAAATAATGTATTTTGTGCTTTTTTTTTCCTCCAAAATTTCATATAATGTTTTTGACACATATTTAGCGCAAATGCATTGTTATTGCACTGAGAATGACTGCATTTTGTTTTGACATAACATTTAAAGCAACGTCCTATATATGCTACTTGTTTACAACCGTTTTCACTACAAAGTTTCGGTGGCGGTATTTCTTTTCTACGATAATGGTAAATACATACTTGTTTACAAAAACTTGGTCTGTTACAATTGACAACATTACATTGTACTCTAAAACCACGATAGCAGCCCCTACACAATGTCAAACAAAACACGGGGCGTTTACAACCATGTATAGAACAAATATGCCAGTTATTTTCCATATTGCAAACATAAACTAAAATATATATACTATTATTTACAGTATATAAATGGTATTTTAATGAAAAAAAATGGAACAGTCCTCGTTTGGAATCTGGACTGCAATCATATATATACAATTTTTATCCTACACTATACTTTCTCAAACAAATGCAAGTCCAGGTTATAGATCAATACCTGTTTTTGGATTGATTTTTACTTTACTTTTATTCCTAACATTCATTTGTCAAGAATTTGACAAATTTAAAACGGTTATTCTAGCTTCGTCATACAGTGTTGTAATTTTATTCATTATACTTTTTCATGTTTTTGGAGGCGTTGATAGTACTTTTGTGAATTACGGCGTGGTTGTGACGGCCGTAATTGCTTCGTTTTTTTGGTGTGGTGCAAGCCATTCCGAGAAAAAAACCGACCCAGCTTGGCATTGGTATGTTTTTTCGTGTGTTTTCATTATTGCTGTCTGTGCTGCATTTGAAGGCGAAACTGGAGACGGTATGGAATCGGCACAATTAATCTTTATAATCAATTGTATTTGTGTTGTAATTCTTCAAATTGTTTATTTTTGGAACGTGCTGAAAACACATACATCTGGAAGAAAAAGGTGCCGGCATCTTGTAAGAGTTGCTTTTGTTAGTTTTGTTGCCCTCGTGTTACTGTTTGTAAATATATTGAGACGTGCGGAAGTTATTTCCATGGCAAACCATGAAATGATTATTCTTTCGCTTCAGTTTTTTATTGGATTTGCGTTATTATTTGATTTCTGTTCTGTCAGGAAAACTATAAAGTATACAAGAGTAATTGAAAATAGTAATGCTTAATACGCTTGCATTTGTATTGTTGTTTGCATTTACATTTTATTGTGTTCATATTCTATTCAAAAATATAAACCAAGTTTTTCTATGGACATGCAAAATTGGAGTTACGTCCTATATATGTTTTTGTGTTTGGGTGGCAATTCAATTACATCGTCTGCCAGAATGGCAAGATCAGATGTATGAATCTTTTCAAATATTATCGAATATTACTAGTATATTTGGAGAAAATACAGTAGAACTTTAAATATTACAACTACATCGACTTTTTCTTTTTTAATATTACGTTTTGAAAATAACCATTTGGTACATAAACAATAAGGTTTTTAGTGATATTTTCTGCTTCAATGTATAGAACACCATTGGATATTATTTTATATTCTTCCTTCTCTATCAAAATCTGGTCCCCTGCTACCACCATACCTGTTGAAAAATATGTTGCGCCCGAAAGTAATGATACGATATATGGTTGGAGAGCATATCCGACCCCCAAAGCAAACCCCTGTAACATAGAAACAGTACTTTCTTCGCCTGCAGCTTGACCAAGCAAAAATAGAAAGACGGTGGCAATCAATACAAAGGTTATGGCCTGACTGAGCCATAAAGAGTAGCGAAAATAATGTTGCGTCGCATCACCTATAGCTGTTATAATTGGTACGGAGACTAAAATAATACCAATACTAATGAAAAAATCATCTAATGAATACCAAATAGAATTGAAAACAATAGTAAATGGTAAATCAGTTTCGTTGAGTGAAGTCATAATATAATTTATATATTTCTTATTTATACTACAATGTTGGTAATGACCAAATAATGTATTTACCACAAGACATTTCTTCGAATTGAAGAAATCCGTTGGTTATATTCGCATCGAGATTGGATTGTATGTAATACGTTTGTTCTTGATGTATTTCTGGGACAGTGCATTTTATAAAATCCTCCTGCCGCCCACAGGCTTCCACATTCCACTGAAACCCAATTGAGTTATTACAGTAATGCAGTATCGCCACCATCGTTACAACTGCATTAAGCTCATCATCCATCACATTTAACAATGAAAAATAGTAATTCCATATAAACATAACCATCGATATCAAAACAACAATAACAAATATTAAAACAAAAATGCGTGAACAAAATTGTCTATTGTTTTTGTCACACATTTGTACCATATTTGTTGTATTGTACACCGGCTTATAGTCATTCTGGCGAATTTAAGTTTTATTGTTGGTTGGACTGTAAAGCTTTTGTTTCTTTTTTTTGTGCGTATATTGGGGACTGGT